>Ga0079995_1069144_pt1 | contig 67148 bp, 62 predicted proteins | sample FaiFalFF_MnMetaG_2_FD_69198 | JGI IMG/M metagenome (GOLD analysis project Ga0079995, IMG submission 69198) | Freshwater microbial communities from Yellowstone National Park, Wyoming, USA - Fairy Falls C (FF_Mn_C) (SPADES assembly) (version 4) | ecosystem: Environmental > Aquatic > Freshwater >... | reverse complement strand
GGTTCCCCGGCATGATGATGATGGGCGGTATGATGATGGGTGGTTTGATGGCCATGGGCGGGCCTAACCTGTTTGCAAGCAATAGCGCGTTCATGCTCATCGAGCTTATCAAACAAGTCGTTGGCGGGCCGGGCGACTGGTATATTGACCCGATGAACATGATGATGCTGACCATGATGGGCCAGCAGCCGCCACAAGACTACAACCCGCTGCTGGCCAATTACATCGGTTACTATGACCCGGCGTTTGCCCTGGTGGTAAGGGCGACAGCGCGCCTGCATGAGCGCGAAACTCGCACGTTGACTTTGCCGGCAGATGCAGGCGGCGGTGCTGCTGGGGTAATGGGGCAAGCGGGTCATGGGGAACGCCATTTCGCCCACGCCGATATTGTCCGCGACGTCGAGGGAGTCATTGGCGGATTGGTGGGTGCACAGGCTTTGCGAGGCCGTGGGAAGGTAGTCGCTGCTCAGCTGGATGCAAAGAAGGCCTGGCAGGAGGCTCTGGCACGCAGCGATAAACCGGTGGATGCGGATGTGCTCTTTGCTGGGGCTGCTGCGCTGGCCGCCAGTGGGCACTGGAATCACGCGGCTGAGTTACTCAAGGCCGGTTTGCGTCAGGGTGGCGTAGCTCGCGACTGGATGTTCGAAGCAATCGCCCTGGCTATTCGCATTCAGCACGGCGACCCGGAGGAAGAAGTTCGGTGCCTGCTCTCCGCAGCGGATTTGCGACCCAGCGATGCTTTCGGTTTGCTCCAGGGCGCTGAAGTGCTGGCACGGCATGGAAAATACGCCCCGGCTATCTCGCTGACTCGATTGGCTGCTGAGCAAAACCCTGAATTGCCGCATCCGTACCTGTTCGCCCTGCAACTGGCGAGCAAAGCGAAGGATGTGCCCACGGTACGCTGGGCGGCGATGGAATTGCTCCGCCGCGATTGGCCTATCCAGTGTGCTGAACTCCACGCTACCGCTCAACGCACGCTCGAAGACCTGGCGGAAGCATTGCGGAAAGAAGGTCGCGCTCCGGATGCCGAAGCGCTTGCCCTGCCCGCAGCACAAATCCAGCGCCGCGATCTCGTGATTCGGCTGTTGTGGACAGGAAACGCCGATCTCGATCTGGAAATTTCCGAACCCTCCGGAAGCACCTGTTCCCTCACCCAGCGAGTAACTGCCAACGGTGGCAGTTTGCAAGCTGATTTTGATGCGGAACATCAGACCGAAATCTACAGCGTCGCAGAAGGTTACTCCGGCGAATATCGCGTGACCGTCAAACCGCGCTGGGGTAAGCCGGTGGCCGGCAAAGCGGTCGTCGAGATCATCACGCATCAGGGCACGCCCAACGAGCAGATTCGCCGCGAGATGATCACCGTGGCTAGGGAGCCGGTAACCCTGACCGTGCAGCTGCGCGATGGCCGACGTCAGCAACCTGCACCGGTAGCGCCGCTGGAAGCTTATCGCCTGGGCATTGACCCGTTCTATCGGCCGACCTGGCCGGTCTCCGGTGCTGAGATGCTCCGGCAGTTAGCGGTTCCTATCACCACGGGTATTGAAATACGTCGCTCGCCGTTCGGCCCGACCAGTATGGCCGATCCTTTGCCGCGACCAGGCGATGACGATAACTCCGGCCCGCAACTTGGGCCCGGTGGTGCGCCAGGCGTAGTGGTCATACCCGCCGGTGCCCTGGTCAATACGCAAGCTCTGGTCCATAGCGACCGTCGCTACGTTCGCCTTTCCGCAAACGTGACCTTCAGCGGCATTACAGGTTTTGTGCCTGTGCCGTTGGCCAGCCTCAGCCCTGGCATACGGCCGTGATGTCTTCCGATCATTCTGGCTAGCGCTGCCATCTGGACGGTAGCCCCGGCCGGACGCCAACGGACAACTCGTCGCTCAGATAACCAACCGCCTCATGCGTGGAATCGGTCGCCAAGGAAGCGGCAAAGCAACAGGAAGATCACGGAATCGCACTGGCACAGTCGGCCGCTTCTGCCTCCAATTGTCGCCGCGTTAAGGAGTCGGTTTGCTCGGCGCGGTTACGTTGTCACTCGTACCAGCGGAGGCGGACGAACTGGCAGCGCGGCTGCGAGCATCCAGATCGGCTTTGGTGTACAAGACCAGTCCTGCTCCGACAGCTGCCAGAATGATGCCAACATAAAACAGCGGGCCGGGACGCAGTCCCGCCGCAGGCGGATGCCAGGCCAGGCTGACCAGCGTATTGACGATTGGGGCACCCGCGAAAACCAGCGGAGCGATAAACAGAGGACTGCCACCGTTTTTGATGGAAAGGATAATGCACAAGGCTCCCGCGGCTCCGGCAGCACCGGCCAGGGTCGCAAAACTAATGCCTCGCCAGTTGATCTGACCCTGACGCCAGAATTGCAACCGTTCGCCGCCAGCCAGGTCGAAGTGAAGCAACAGCAACGGCACCACCACCGCCGTCACAAAATACGCCAGGCCCACACACAAAAACGCGCGCACAGCACCGGCCGGTGGTCGGCCTTCACCCAGTTCCTTCTGGCCCTCGTGCAAAGTCGGAACATATACTCCCCACGATAAAATCGCCCCCAGCACAAAAGCCAGCCACAGCATCTTCATGGCTCTCCTCAAAAGTCCTGACGGCCAGTTATCGCCTCGTTTCGATCGTAAATGGGCTACGGACGATGGCTGCTGCAAAGTCGCACCACAATTGCCCGAAAATCCGTTACCAAGCCGGACACACGATTCGGCAGCTATTGCTGACAAGGAATGCCCGTTTGATCCCGGCGAGTTGCTGCGGATTGTATTCGGACAAAAACTCGCTAACAAGATGCCTGCCATGGACGCGCCCTAACTTGAACGCACATTCGTATCGCCTGAGACGAATTGCTAACGCCGCGATGCCGGCACAGGTCGAACGCTCGCCACCCAACCGATGCGATCCCGACGACCGGCCCCCGCTCGGTAACCTTTCCTGGCGGAAAACTGGATCAGCACATACCCAGGACATTTCGCTAGCGATTGGCTCTCAAAAAAGCATTCCTTGCTGGAAGAGCAGGCAGTCGCACTGCGTCCTATGCTCTGGTTTCCGCCAGCCGACAGCATGCTTGCCTTGCAGAAAACGGCATTCCCTCGCGGCGCAACAGATGTGGGATTGGCTCAGCTTGTCGAAACGACGTGGCGTTTCACGGCCAGTGATCGTGTTTTCGCAATTACGCTGCCCGAACGCACGGGAAAACCGGTCACAACACGGCTGTGCTCGCGTCCCACCGCACCTCATTCTCCATAGCGTTGTTGCCGGCTTGTCCGCAGGGAGAAAGTTCGCAACAACGGCTAAGGCAGGCGGATATGCGCAACGAAGCCGCCTTCTGTGCCAATTGGGCTAACCAGGAGCGCTAAACTCTTGGATATGAGCCCGGGATACGACGAAGCACCGTGCTTCTGAGTCCCATCGGGTAGCCTGCACCGCAAAACTTGCCAGCGAACGTGCGCATGGGCGGTGATGTTTTTCGGGAGCATCGCCAGACGGTGCGCCATTTTCCCACCCCGGACGGTGAGCGATTGTGTCTGGCGCAACGCTTCCGGAAGCGGCTGGCTACACCATCGCGCATCCGGCAAACGACGCGGTTGCAGCGGTTCTTGGTCAGGCGGCTTTTTCTTTCGTTACCTTGGACAGGTGGTTCTGCAATCGGTCGAGTATCTTTTTCAGATGGGCAATCTTGCGGTCCACCCGCTGGAGACGCCGCAGCAATACTTGCCGTTTCTTTTCCTGCATGCTGGCCATGCTCGTTTCCTCCTGCCTTGTGGCAAATAGATTTTGCTTGTCCGCAAACCGAAAGCGGCATTAACTGCATCGGCAATACCTTCGGTAACGATTAAGCAAAACGTTACCAAGCATACCGCTGCCCCATTCGCGCCACCACGCAATACCTTCGGCAACGGTTAGGCAAAAGGTTATCAAACATACCGCTACCCCATTCGCGCCACGACGCAATACCTTCGGCAACGGTTGAGCAAAAGGTTACCAAACATACCGCTCCCCCATCCGCCACCACGCAATATCTTCGGTAACAATTAAGCAAAAGGCCCGGATTATCCCGCCGGCTTGCCGCTCACTCGCCCAGCCAGAATCCCCGCAACCTCCAGGCGAACAAAATCCGCTTGGGCTGGCCGGAGGGCGAAGTTTTTCGCTGGTTTGGATCGCGAGTATCCGTTTCAGAGTATCAGCGTTCGGAGTGTCAGTCAGGGACGGTTGCCGGGCGGGTTTGCCGCTACGTTGATTCAAGTGGACGTGGGCCCTGACAGGTCCGCATGGGTGATCTCTGCGTTGACAGGTGGGTTTGCGGTTACGTTGATGCAAGTGATAGATGCCGGTGTTATAGCCAGGGTACCAGCGACCATTGGCAGCGAGGTTCCCTGCCACGCTGATGCAAACGGTGGCCGTCAGCTTTACCGTGAGGCGATCGACTGGCGGTTGCCGGGCGGGTTTGCCGCTACGTTGATGCGAATGGTGGCTGCTGGCATGACCGTGGGGCTATGAGCGAGCGTTGCCGGGCGGGTTTGCTGCTATTGTTCCGAGGGGAGACAGAGCAACCGCAGCAGGGCTTCGCAATGAGTTTGCAAGAAGTCGGCCAGATTGGGCAGCGGCGTTTCCTCGGGCAGAGTCTCGGTGAGAGCGGCGAACCAGCGCGGGAAGGCATACAATTGGGCCAGGTCTTCAGCGCCCAGCGGCTCCAATCGCAAACGTTTGCCGCGAGACTGTGCTTCTTCCCACAGGGATTTGCTTTTGCCCGTCAGGTGCACGTCTTCCGCCGGGCGAAGCAGAACGAGCACATCCATAGCCGGCGGTTCCAAATCTAAAGCGGCGAGTTTGACCTGTAAATCGCGGAGTTTGCCGGGACCTCGCCCCAAAAACAGTCCCACACCGAGCCGCCAGGGCTGACCGTCGCGGCAAGCCCAGTGGGCCAGCGTGAGCACACCGTAGGTTGGATGATTGCCGAAAGTCCATTCCGGTACCACATGCTGCAATCGCCACGCGCCCACTTTCACGCCGTGCTCCTGACAGGTTTGCAAAAACGCACCCAGTCCGGCCTGCAATTCCCGAGTGGCACCAGTGATGGCACCCTCGGGAGCCAGTCGGATCCGGGCATCGGCTAATGCTTGCTCCCATAGTTTTTCCAGCAATGCCGCGAGGGAATCGCCCCCCTTGCTGCATTTGCTCCCGTCGGAAGTGTCGGAATGCTGCGGCGATTTTGTTTCCACAGCCTTGAGCACGGTAACTTGTTTGACCTCCGGTGGAATCGGTTCCGGTGGCGGAACTTCGACGTAGCCGACGTTTCCGGCAGCCCCATCCGCGACTGGATCGGTTCCCTCGCTGGTTTCCTGCCCGTACACCAGACGGTCGAACAATCGGCGAAACTGTTGCAGCATGTCGCGCAATGTCGGTTCGGTGCGGGCAATTCGCAACACCTGCTCCTCATTGAACGGGAAAATTGGTGAAATTTCCGGGCCGAACTGTTCCAAAGCTGGCCGCAAGCGCACCACCACCACCTTGCGAACCAGATCGGGCGTCGGTGGATCCAGCCGCACCGCTGCAACGCTTCCATAACCGGGCAGGTGAAGCGGATGATTGAGGCGATCCTGAATGTACCCGTCCAGGCTCGGCACGAAACGGTTCCAGAGTCCACGTTCGGCAAAAATCAAAAAGCAGATGCCATCCACCTGATGCAGCACCTGCACCAGCCCTGCGAAGAAAGACTCGCTCACTTTGTGGCCATCTTCAGTACGCCGAACCAGCAGCAGGTCTTCGAGCTGGTCGAAGGCGACCACTACCGGAATCCGCAACGTCAAGCAGATGTCCATAACTGCCCGCAACAGAGCCAGCACCAGTTCTTGTCGGCTCGGTTGCACCTGGAAATCCAGTTCGGTGAAGCCGGTGGTCAGGAAATGTGCCAGGTCGTCCTCCTGTCCCAGGAGAATGGCCCGGGCAAAACCCTGATAAATACGGCGACGCATTTGCCCGGCCACACTGTGAACTTCGTTGCGATCCACAAACTGGCACACCTGTTCATACACCAAACGCGGGTCCATCTGCACCTGCAACAGTGCCTGGCGAACCGGCAAAGTGCTGGAACGACCGAGCAGCTGGATCAACCATTGGCAACGCTCCTCAGCCTGGGCCTGGCCCAGCCCTAACCGTCGCGCCCAGCGGGTCAAGGGCGGCGCCGGGAAAAGCTCCAGCCGAGCCGGGGCGTCGAGGGTTTGCAACCAGTTGCGCACCAGGCGTCGGGTCAGTTCCTCGCCGATATACACCAGCGGACGCACACCACCCTGGCAGGCACCGCTCAGCAAGGTGTCAATCAACTGAAAGAGCAGATATTCGAGAAAATCGCAACCTTTCTGATAGGTGCTGGGAGTTACCAACAGCTGGCGACCCCGACTTGGACCGTGTTTGATGGAATGCAACAGATGGGTTTTCCCCGAACCTTTGTTGCCGAGGATGGGCAAAACTTCCGAATGGCGTCGTCCATCCTGGCGATACAATTCCACCGCGGCCAGAACCATCTCCCGCTCGCGGGCATACAGCTCCGGAACATGGTAACGGGCACAGAGTTCATCATCGGGATGGCGAGCAAAATAATTGCGAAACGGATTACCGTGTCGCCGCAGGGCTTCCAATGCCCGTTCGTGCACGTGAGTAGTAAGTGTGGCAGTCATGGCCTGCTCCTTGGCCTGGTCTGGCGGTCAGTTTTCATCGCCCTGGATTTGTTGCGTGCGGTTCCCACCGCTTTTGCGCCTTTCATAAACAGCCGTTGCCCGCAGGTGCGTTGTTCCCAGATGCCCGCAGGCTGACGTAATATGCGATGGCGTGGCCGACCAGCATGGCGAGTTCCGGTTCGGGAATTTCGTAAATCGGTCCTGCCCAGGGATGCAACACGATCTGCCCCTGCCCATACCATTGCCGCAATGCCTCCTGAAATTGTCCGACACTCAGTTGCGGATGCTGCTGGCGCAGCTGGCGGAACAATTCGGGCAATGGGCAGTCTTCCTGGGGATGAGTCTCCTGCCAGCGGCGGAGGAAGGGCCAGGCAGTAGCTTTCAAAATGGCCGGATTGCCTGCCGCCCAGCCCTGTCGTGCCGAGGTTTTGAGTTCCTCGATCACACCGGCTACCCATTGCCGCAGTTGATCCAGTTCCTCGCGGCAACGCTCCAGCATTTCGCCCCAGGTCTGCCATTGCTGCTGGCATTGAACAATCCGCTGCTGGAGTGCTTCCAGCGCGGTGGCTGGGTCGGTTTTGTGCAACAGCCACTGAAGCCCGGCTTCGGTCAGCGTGTACAGTGCGGTTACAGTTTTGCCCGCGGGTCGGCTGGCCACGCACTCCAACCAGCCCCGTTGCTGACACAGTTCGGCGGCCTGCTGACCCAACCGGGTTCGCGGAAATAAACCGGGATTGCGACCAGAAGCGATCAGCGGTAAGGGTTCCGGCGAGGATAACGCCTTTTTCAAAGCCGCGAGTACCAGCGATTCCACAGCGGCAGACGTATTGCCAGAATCATCGCTGACGGTAGAGCGAGCTCTTTGGGTTTCAAGAAGGGCCGACGTTTCCATGAACACTTCCTCCGAATATTTTGCCGCAGTCGCCGCATTATGCCGCAATCCTGCCGCCGTGCAAGCCCAAATGATGGACCGACAACGCAGGAAAAGCGGCGACGGTTCGCGTCCAGGTGAAGGTAGCTGAAAACAAACTCGTCTGGTTCACGATCAGGGCGGTTCCATTGCTCGGGCCAGCCATTGCGGTGCAACGATCGCGTTTTGCCAACCGCGCATTATTCCGTTATCGGGGCCAGTAACGCACGCGCCCCAGGGCATCAAAAACTTCCGCGCTCATGAGTTTCCAGGTGCCATCCGGTGCCGGTTCAAAACGCATGCGAATCAGTAGCGGGGCCGACTCTCCGACCTGGCCTTCGTAACTGCCGGTGAAGGAAATGTTCAGTTCGGCGATGAATGCCGTGCCATCGCCAGAGCGCTCGACTGTGAGTTTCCCGGAGCGAATCCGCGCGACATGGGGCAGTGTTCGCCGCAACTCCTGCTCCAGAGTGGCTCGATCTATTGAACCGGAACGGAATTTGTCGGCCACGTGGTGCAAGATACCATCGGCATCCTGCTTTTCCGCCGCGGCAACCATCGCCTGCACAGCCAGGATCACGCGCTCGCGGTCGGTGACCACCAGGTAATCGGCCAGCGCGATCAGAGCCATCACCAGCGCGGCACCGATCACACCGAGCAGGTAAACGGCACGCTGAGTGTACACCGTCACCAGCAAAAACAGCACGCCGGCACCCGCAACGATCCAGTAAGCTGAACTCGGCTCGTCAATCAGCCAGTCCCACATGGTTCGACCCCGAGCAAATCAGCCAAGTTGCCTGCTGGCTTAGAGCATCGCCTGAAGGATTCTGTGCCGGATCGCCTGAGAGATCAGCTAAGCCGGTTGGTTGCTCTCAGCCGGATGAGCATCGAGCCAGGCACGAATCGCCTCCTGTCCGATCAGCGGTTGCTGACACGTTCCCTGCTCGCACAAGTAAATGGCGGGAGTCAGTGATAGCTTGTCGGCCAGTAATGCAAACGGAGCGTAGCGGTGTGCCGGATGAGTCGGATCGAGCCACGCCACGATGCGTCGCGGTTCAAAAGTTTGCCACAACGAAGCCCAGGCCTGCTGCAACACTGGCTCGGTCACGGGGCCCGACAGGACAATCTCGCGCACTGGTCCGATGGCGAAATCCACGCCGCATAGGAAGTGCCCGAATGCCGTCGGCAGGCGTTCGGCCAGTGGTGTCAGCCAGCGGAAAATGGCGTCGGCGCAGTCACGGAAATCGGTTCGGCCTGTGAAATGCCATAAGCGCAGGAGCATCCAGGCAGCGGCACTGTTGCCCGAAGGAGTCGAACCGTCCTGGGCATCTTTTTGCCGAACCAGGAGCGGTTCATGGGCGAGTTGGGCGTAGAACAAGCCGCCGCCTTCCGGATCACGAAAACGTGCCATCATCTGCTCGGCCAGCACCACCGCATTTTCCAGCCAGTGTATTTCACCTGTGCATTCGTAAAGCGACAGCAGGGCATCTGCGAACAAGGCGTAGTCGTCCAGGAAGGCGGGAATTTCCGGTAAACGATCCAGCAAACATGCGTGGAAAAGTTCGCCCGACTTCGGCTGCAAATGGGCGAGAATCCAGTTCGCGGCCCGACACGCCAGCTCGAGATAATGTGGATCAAAGATGCGGCCAGCCACCGCCAGTGCCTGAATCGTCAGGGCGTTCCAGGCCGTGAGGATTTTTTCGTCGCGCGACGGTGCAATGCGTTGCTGTCGGGCTGCCAGTAATCGGCCCCGCGCTTCCTCCAGCCGGGCGAGCAACTCCTGCTCGGACATCTTGAGCAAGCGTGCGCAGACCGGCAGCGGTTTCGCCTGAGCCAAGACCTGTTTTCCTTCCCAGTTGCCAGTCTCGGTAACATCGTAAACGTAGGCGACAATATCATACAGTTCGGGTGGCAAAATCGCCCGCAGCTCCGTTGCCGTCCATACATAATACTTGCCTTCTTCACCTTCGCTGTCGGCGTCGAGACTGCTGAAAAACGGGCCGTCCGGAGCCATCATCTCGCGTTCCAGCCACGTCAACGTTTGCTCCACAACCTGGCGATAACGAGCCACACCGCTCACCAGCCAGGCTTCGGTATAAGCCAGGCTCAAAAGGGCGTTGTCGTACAACATTTTCTCGAAATGCGGTACCAACCAGCGCTCATCGGTGCTGTAACGGTGAAAACCGCCGCCCACGTGATCGTAAATGCCACCGCTGGCCATGCCATCCAGGGTAAGCCTCACCATTTCCAGAATGTCTGCCTGTCGAAAGCGGTGAAAGGCACGCAACAAGGCACGCAGTTCCATAGCGTGAGGAAATTTAGGAGCGCCGGCTAACCCGCCGTAAACGCGATCCAGATTCTGCTGCCATACCTCGACTAAGTGCCGCAATAACTCTTCGGAAGGCTCACTTTCTGGCAGGGATAGATGCAGGGTTTTTTGCAAATGTGCAGCAACTTCGTCGGCGGTCTGAAGGACATCGGCACGGCGTAATTGCCAGGCCTGGGCTAGTGCGACGATCACATCGCGGAATCCCGGTCGCCCCCAGCGCCGCTCCGGTGGGAAATAGGTGCCGGCATAAAATGGCTTCAGGTCGGGCGTCAGGAAGACCGACATCGGCCAACCTCCCTGTCCGGTCATGGCTACGACCGCCTGCATGTACAACTGATCCAAATCCGGCCGCTCCTCGCGGTCCACCTTGATGTTCACGAAATGCTCATTGAGTAAGCGTGCAATCTCAGGGTTTTCAAAACTTTCCCGTTCCATGACATGGCACCAGTGGCAGGCCGCATAACCGATACTCAGGAAGATAGGCTTGTTCTCCTGCCGTGCCCGTTGCAGTGCCTCATCCGACCACGGATACCAGTCCACCGGATTATCGGCGTGTTGCCGCAGGTAGGGACTTGCCGAGTCCGCCAGCCGATTCTTTTTGCCCGTCATTGGCTTCTCCCGGAAGGGTGCAGGATTTTGCCGGTCTGAAAAACCGCCGATCTGCTCCCGCGTACTCGCTCACCTTGCCAACATGAAGAAGGGCAGCTTTTTCGGCGTTCGGCCCCACTCAGTGGCAGTATAGGCGGTCAACGTGTCCCAGCCAAATCAGCACATTTCTGGCTCCCCAGCCACTACGGTCTCGATGTTGGAATCCGGAACAGTGCGGCGCCCAATCAGGCTGTCCGTGGCGGATAAGGGGAAGCCGCACGGCTGCTGTGGGCTTCAATTCCCCAACGCGAAGCATCCCCGTCACCGGGGCCTAAACTCCGCTGGCCAAGGCTTCCATCAGTCGGCGAGCCAGTAAAGCATGATCGGTTGCGGTCGCCCAATGACTCCTACTTGCGTGAAACCGTAGCGCTGGATAATGGCGATTGCCTGTTCGGCGTCTTCAGCACGACGAAAGCGGAAATAGCGATAACGCCCGTCAGTGATCCAGTAATCATGCCCCAGAGCGATTACGCGCAGTTGTTGCGGGGCAAACGTGATTGTTTGTTGACCGGGCATACGTCCACGCGGAGCCTGCCCGAACGACAGCCAGAACTCGATCCCCGTGTCCTTCTCTCCAACAGTTATGCGTTCGTTGAGCCGGTAGTAACGGATAACGTGCAGAGCGAACATGGCCTCGGTTTCCTGGTAGCCAAAATCCTTGAGGAGTTCCTGCCCGGCGAGCAATTGCCATCGCCCCTTTTCCTGGCGTAATTGAACTTGCATCGGGTCGAATTGTTGTCGGCGTAAGCTGGAGCGCGAGTCCGGGCTGGAAGGTTTGTCGGGGGATGAGGCTGGCGGTCGAAGTAGTGGCCCAGCAGGTGGCACATGGATTCGATCGGAACCCGACGCAGCAATGTTTGGTGGGAGCCAGGGAGAAGTGGACCCCGCTGGCGAACCGGTCTGGCCTGGATGCAGCGGTGAGCCGGGCGCGGACGGAACAGACTGCACTGGCGATCGGGGCATGAAATACGGACTGCCACGAAACGAATCGGTATTCCCGCTCGGCGCTACGCCCGGCAAAACGGGGGAAAGGACTCCCGGCATCGGCCAGAGCATCGGACGCACACCGGGATAGGCGTAACCGTTCCACCCATTCACAGCGGCAGGCGAAAGCGATGCGGGGACGTCCTGCGTACCAGAAGTACTCCCGGCCACCGGGGTGGAAGCTGGACGGGAAACATCACGGCCGGCAGCGGGCGAGGGTGATTGCGGAACGTTCGGCATCATTGGAACTTGTCCCGCGGCCCAGCATGGCCATAGCAGCAAACCGACAACCATGGTGCAAGCTCTCGCCATTACGGCAAGCCAGGCGGCACCATTTCGCCCGCCAGCTGCACATTGGGTTTCGGATTTGCACAATCGAACAGGCGAAAGGAGGTGGCTGGCGGGAGAAAGTTGACCAATACGGGCCTCGGATTTGAACAACCGAACAGGTGAAGCCACGCACAAGTGCCTCTTGTTTGCTCGCGGCTCGGATTCGGGTATTTCCGCACACTTCACATCTGGCAACCCAGTCGCGGCCATAGATTCGCCTCCATGCCCAGCTATCAAAGGCCAGCGGGTAGAACAAATTACTGCAACCCAGTCAAGGCCAAACAAAATCGGCTCCGAAGCCGATGCTCCGGAGCCGACGGTCAGGCCAGTCTCAGTTGTGAACCGCGTTCCCGGCAGTCGTTATTTCCCCTCGGGCTTTTTGGCCGGCAGCAGTTTGATTTCGGTGATCTTGCCGCCGTCTATGGTCACGTCCACTTTGGTGCCTTCTTTGAAGCCTTTGAACTTGTCGGCTGGAATGACGTTACCTTTGGGGCTGAGAATCTTGACGTCGGCGACCTTGGCCGAGTACTCTTTGTCGCCGACTTTGACGACCACAGTCTGGGTGCCCTTGTCGTACTTTGCGACGACCCCTTCGGCGGCCAGGCAGACCGCGACCCCAAGCAGCAGGGCCACCGTTACAGCGAGCAGTTTGCGGAGCATGCTTCAATCCTCCTATGCTGTGCAGACCGTAGATGCGAAGGGTTCCGAACCCTCGTTCGGAATCCCGGGCACTCCGATAAGCCTCGTTTGATCCGAGCACCCATGTTTGTAACACCTATTATCGGAAAAAGTTTCGCCGCTTGCAACGCAGTGCCCAAAAATTCAGAACTGACCGCTGCGTTCGTGAAAATGGGTAGGTTTGTCCCAAACCTCTCCGCCACGCATCAGCCAGTCAGCTATCCATTCCACGAGCAGAGCCAGGGGGACACGCGGATAGCCAAACAGGCGGTGGGCACGTGAGGCATTACTCAGATAGGCGTCGCCAGCTTCGGTGCCGATAAAACGCGGAGTTTTGCCGAAACGCTGGCCGAATTGCTCCGCGGCCCAGCATACGCTGACCGTTTCAGGCCCGGCCAGGTTCAGGACTAAAGGAGGACTGTCCGCATATTGCAGGGCCTGGATCGTCCAGGCATTCACGTCGCCCTGCCAGACGGCGTTGAAGCAGCCGGTGGCCAGCGGGATCGGTTGTTCGTGGTACACGGCTCGGGCAATATCCACCAGCACACCGTAACGCAATTCGTGGGCGTAATTGAGCCGGAGAATGACCGTCGGTGTCGAAAATTTGCGGCTGAAGAATTCCAGTAACCGCTCTCGGCCGATGCAGCTGGCAGCGTATTCGCCATCCGGTCGTAACGGGTCTGTCTCCCGACTTCCGCCACTGGAAACCGGCACCATCCCGTACACATTTCCCGTAGAAAAGGCCACAATCCGGGACTGACGGTAGCGCTCCGCCACCAGGGCGGGCAGATAGGCATTGATCGCCCAGGTGCGGGCTTCGTTGCCGGTTGTGCCGAATTTCGTGCCGACCAGGTAGAAGACAATCGCGGCATCCGGGAGTCTTTCCACACTGGAGCGGTCCAGGAGGTCGCAACGCAGAACTTCGATCCGGTCGCGGCTAAGAGATTCCGCAAGAGTCGGGTTAGCAAAACGGGAAACGGCAAAAATTCGCCGCGTGGCATCAGTAGCCCGGCGAAGCATCCGCGTCAGACTGGGTCCGATTTTACCGCCAGCTCCCAGCACCAGAATGTCGCCGGAAACGCGCTGCAAAGTCTCCACCACCGCCGGCGTCGGTTCGCTGAGCAGCTCCTCCAGGGTGGTCAGGTCGGGAATTCGCACGGGCAGAGCACTCATAGGCAGCGCGCTTGCTCATTGACAACGGACTGCGATCACGGCGCTGTTATCCGAGCCGCCATAAGCATTGGCCAGGTTGACCAGCCGGCGGGCACACATTTCTGCGGAATCGGCCCGCTGAATCATCTCGGCCAGAGTCGCCTCGTCCACGTGGCCAGTCAAACCGTCGCTGCACAGGATCAGCCAATCTCCAGGTTTGAGCGTCACGGCCAAGGTCTGCGGCTCGACAAACGGCTGGGCACCCAGGGCTTGCTGCAATTCGTTTTTTCGCGGATGCTGTTCCGCCTCTTCCGGTGTCAGCTGACCCAGCTCGACCAGCCGATTCACCAGCGTGTGGTCACGGGTCAACTGTCGGAGCTGGCCTTCGGAATAAAGGTAAGTGCGACTGTCGCCCACATGAGCGATGACCGCCTGCGAACCGCAGATGACCAGCATCTCGCAGGTACAGCCCATGCCGCGCTTTCCCTGCGGTGAACGCGAAAACTGATACAGGTGCTGGTTTACGTCGCGGAGCAAGTCGAAAAGAAACTTGCGGCAGGCGTCGGTATCGAAAGCGCCGTCGGGCGCTTCGCCCAGCAAAGGTTTTGCGTAATCGCTTTGAAAGAAACGCCGGCGAAGCTCGTGAATGGCCATGGCGGCGGCAACTTCGCCGGCTTCGTAACCTCCCATGCCATCGCACAAAATAGCCAGCGCCGTTTCGCCCAACCGTTCTTCAAATCCCGAGCTGGAGTGCCAGAAGGCGAACGCGTCTTCGTTATTGCTGCGGAGCTTGCCGATATTGCTCCAGCCAGCAATATCCAGTCGGGTAAGGTTCAACTGCTGGCCGGCGTTGCGCAGTGCACGGGCCAGTTCATCCCAGCCGGTAGGATCGGTGCGAGCAGCTTCGTCTGTCGGAAAACGGTGCTGTTTATCGCGGACAAAAGTTTTCATGACCAGCCGGGCGTATGCCGGATGGGCGTCGGGGAAACGGAACACCAGCGGTTTGGGAACCCACGAGCTTTCAAAGTCAGTTTCCGTCAATTCGTGGCCGAGGTACAGCGCGTACAAAACCGCTCCGAAACTATAAAGCGGCGAACGAGCATCCACTTCGTGAGGTTCCAGCACCAGTTCCGGCGGAGTGTAGGGAGTCGCTGCCAGGTGCGTTCGCGCCGTATAGGGCAAACTCACCAGCAGGCTCAGATCGGTGAGCGTCAGCTGGCCGCGTTCGTTGAGTCGCAGCAATTCCGGCTTCAGATACTCCGGAATCGCTCCCGCCGTTGCCAGCGCTTTCAAGGAGTCTGCGAAATCGGCCAGCAAGTTGAAGCGAGCTGGCATCGTGTAGGCTGGGTCGTCAAACACCTGCCACAGATCCGGTCCGCTGGCCGCTTCTTCCACCGCAAAAACACTTCGCCCATCGCACAACACATCGAGTACCCGTGGCCAGCTGTCATGTTGCACGGTTTCCAGCAGAGCAATTTCCCATCCTAACTCGGGCCAGGCGGTGCCTATTTCGGCAGGGACATGGAACCGCCCGATAGCCACGCTAGCACCGTTGTTCTGGCTGACCGCTTGCTGCACCAGGATTACTGGACGATTGTCATGACTCCGGTCTCGTGCCAGATAGCGAATCGTGTTTACCCGCCGCGACATCTCCTGGACGATCTCATAGCGTCCCGCCACCAGCGTGCCCGGTGGCAACGAGTCGGCCGACGGAAGCGCAGCCGCTGTCGGCAAGGCAGTCATTTCACCGTCAGGAAAGCTGTAACCGCAATCCTGGCAGAACTGGCTTTCCAGGGGCAGAGTGGTTCCGCAGGCTGGGCACGTTTTCGCCTCAACAGCTAAAACCGGTGTGGTGGGCGGCAATGTCGCCGCTTGCTCTTTCGGAGAAGATTGGTCGCTCGGGGTCATCGGAACCTCGACTGCTTGGCCTCCTGTTGGCGTGGTACCAATCGGTTGAGCCACTGGCAAGGAAGTGCCCAGCTTTTCGGCAGATCTCGATTCCACGGACGGCAGGGGCGATGCCATACCGGTAGCCGTTCCGGCAGCGTGCTCGGCCCGGTGAACGAAATCCTCGAGCCAGCTGGTACGCGGGGCCATACCGGCATCCATTCCAGTGCTATGCGACGCCGAAGCTGGTGGAACCAATTCCGCGACCGGCAAACTGTCCACGGTAACTCCCGGCGGGAGCGTGCTGGGGTTCAAAACCACGGCCGTAGGCAAAACTTCTCCCGCACCCTGAGCAGCCGGGTTGTTCGTAACTGAGCCAGCCCCGGTCGCAGGTCCGGTTGCCGATGGCATGCTGGACGGCTGATGGCTTTCCGCTTCTGACGGCATGATTGGCTCCTGCAGACTAACGCAATCGGTTACCACAGTGAATGCAAAAGCGGCTGCCCATCCGGTTGGACTTACCGCAGTGCTGACAGGGTGGCGACAGATCGGTCAACGGAGCGGCACATTTGACGCAGTAAGGCTGGCGAACTGGATTTACCGCCTGACAACGGGGACAATTTATCTCCCGGGTCACCCGTCGCGCCTCCAGATCTGCCTTGAACTCCCGTGCGGTGAAATACCGGTCGTTGACGTCTTCGGAAAGATTGATGCGAATCAGCTCGTAGAACCAGCGGTGAGCCGGGGGAATAGCGCCATCCGGCATGGCGAGAAGTTCATCAATTTCCTTGGCGGTGTAAAAACCTTCCGGTGGCCGACCGGTTGCCAAGTGGTACAGAGTTCCCGCCAGGGCGAACAGATCGCTGCGAGGCTCCGGTTTACCCACAATTTGCTCGGGCGGAGCGTACCCTTCGGTGTACACTCGCGTCTTGGCTTGCAAACGTGTGCGTGAAGTGCGGCCCAGGTCGCGGGCCGTGCCAAAGTCTATCATCTTGATACTCCGACCATCGGCCAGCAACATAATGTTGTCCGGCTTGAGGTCGCGGTGAACCACCGGCGGCTCCATGCGGTGCATGTGATCCAGAACATCGCAAATCTGTTTCCCCCACTCGATCACCATGTCCAGCGGGAACGGCCGATGGTTGTTTTGTTCCATCACCTTGACCAGGTCGGTGCCCTCAATGAACTCCATGACCAGGTGCGCCGACTGCCCTTTCTGGATGAACTCGTAAATCCGCGGCACGATCGGCAGGGAAGACAGGGCGCGAAGTATCTCAGCCTCGCGCCGGAAAAAGCTGAGCCGGATTTTGAACTCCTCCGGGTCGGGACAGATCATGTCTTTGATGGCGACGGTCTGGCCGGTACGCGTGTCCACAGCGCGATAGACCGCGCCGAAACCTCCCATGGCGATCAACTTCTCAATACGGTAACGCCCTTCGAGCATACTGCCGGGTGCGCTGGGCAAAAGACAATTGCACCGCTGGCAGTAACGTTCCCCGACCGGATTCGCGGCACCGCACGCGGGGTTGGTGCAGATTACCACCGGTGCGCCGGTTTCGTCGGCCCGTGCAGCTTCGGAGGTCCAGCCACACTCCAGGCACATGGTCGCGCCGGGAGGTAAAGCCGCCCCACACGCCGGACATTGCCCCAATGGTCCAACCACACGGGTCGGCGGACGGATTACCACGGACTCTGCGCTGAGATTGTCGGAACTTGCATCCCCCGGCCTGGAAGCAGGCGAACCTGCAGGTGCGGACGGCATGGGGGCAGTCCGTCCCGGTGCTGCGCTCGAAGATGGGGTCATGCCAGCGGAAGACGGGACACCGACGCTGCCAGGAGCTGGAGCGGTGACTTGACCCGCCTGGGCTACCGTTGCCGTGAACACTTTCTGGCAGGTGGGACAACGCACCGGATGGTTGGCAAACTGGTCGGCAATTTGAGCCGGTTTGCGGCAGTGTGGACAATGGACGATCAGGGGCATGGTGCTACTCGCTTATGCAGTTGCACTGGGCGAAGGTTTGGGTCGCTGGCTGCGGGCGCGGCTGCGAAAGATCAGCACGCAGTCACCAACACGAATACGGTCACCCGACTGCAAGCGGCGTTTTTCACTGACGCGCCGTTCGTTGACGAAAGTGCCGCCGGGAGTTTGGCCATCTTCGATGTAATAATCCGGCCCCTCGACCAGGATTCGGGCGTGCAGTTTTTCTACTCCCTTGGCACCGTAAAGACCGATGTCGCACCCTTCGGCCCGCCCAATGGTAATGATAGGTTTGGTGATGAGAATCTCCCGGCCAGGACGAAAACCGCTTTCGACAATCACCCAGGCGTCCCGCAGTACTATCTGAGCCAGACCGATAAACAGCCCGATCAACGCTCCGAGGGTTGTCCAGCCAACACCAGAAGGGCTGAGGGCCTCCCCACTGCCCGTGATTCGCGTCAAGGCGCTCTGGAGGGCCACAAGCGCAATTCCGCCTAACAATCCGCCGACACTGCCCCCGATAGCGCCGTTGCGAAGTTTCCGTACCGCTCCGCGCACCTCCTGCCGGGCAAGCAATAGTTTTAGTAGCGCTGGCAGTCCCAGCCCCGTTCCGATTAGCGCTCCGGTTATGAGCCAGCCAATGACCCGCAGGTATTCACTCATCAAGGCCAACAACTGCCCGATGATACCGCCGATCAAGCCAGCCAGTCCGCCCAGAACCAGATTGGTTACCGTGGCCGGGATGGCTGTTACGGTTCGGCCACCGGAAGCCGCCAGGGCATCCACCACTCCCAGGACAGCACCAACCAGCGCACCGAGAATGGCTCCCTGTAAGGCGGCTCGCAGCAGCAGCTTCCAGGTCTCCGTCTCGCCCGCCGTCCCGAACACTATCCGGGACACCAACCAGGCAAGCAGCGCTGCAAATGCCCCGCCAATGGCCATGTAATACGCATATAATCGAAATGACATATCCGCCCCGCGGCTGTTTCTGACGCCGTGTTTGCCAGGCGCACTTGTCGGCCGACACTAAAGTGAGCCTTATCTTTTGCTACGATCCGGTTGACCTTGAGTCAACCGGCCATCCTGCCAGGCAGAGCCATCCTGTCAGGCAAAGCGTGGACGTCAGGCTTTCGGAAGCGCTTGCTCAATCCAGCCGCCGCCCAGCACCCGGCTTCCGTCATAGCAAACCGCCAGCTGACCGGGAGTGACAGCCAGCTGGGGTTCGTCAAAGACAATGCGTACCCGCTGCTCGGCTAAAGGCTCCACACTGGCCGGAACCGCTGCGGCACGATAGCGGATTTTCACCAGGCATCTTCGTGTTCCCGATACCGGTTCGATCAGCCAGTTGAAGCGCCCGGCAATCAGGCCCGTACTGAGGCATTCCTCGCGGCTACCAACAACGACTGTGTTATCCGCAGGCAGAATGGCCAGGACATACCGTCTCTGACCAGCCGCAAAGCCGAGTCCCTTGCGTTGACCGATGGTGAAGTGCTCAATTCCCGTGTGCCGTGCCAGCACCCGGCCAGAGCTGTCCACGATGAGACCGGCGGTGTTTCGCTCCGGGCGACGCCGCCGCACAAACGCGGCGTGATCCCCATCGGGAACGAAACATATCTCCTGGCTGTCCGGTTTATTGTGCACAGGTAATCCCGCCTGCCGAGCCAGTTCGCGGATTTGCAACTTCGTATATTCGCCAATCGGAAACAGTATCCGCTCCAGTAGTTGGCGGCGAATCCCTGCCAGCACGTAGGACTGATCCTTGGACGGGTCAACGGCACAATGCAGCTCTGGCCCGGTGGCACCGCGAACGATCCGGGCATAATGGCCCGTTGCGATAAAATCGGCAGCCAGTTGCCGCCCATAGCTCCACAGCTGACCAAACTTGAGCCAGTTATTGCACACCACGCAGGGATTCGGCGTGCGTCCGGCCAGATACTCATCGGCGAAGTAGTCCATAATCCGGCCGAAAGCCTGCGAAAAATCCAGTGCGTAGAAGGGGATATCAAGCATCTCGGCTACCCGCCGGGCATCCGCTGCATCCAGCGAAGAGCAGCAGCCGACATGCCGCCTGGGTCGAACGGTTTGCCGGTGAACATCAGCGACCGCGACGGAATCGCGGTTTTCTCCCTGGGTAGCCAGCCCCGCATGCCTGTCAGCAACCGCGGCTGTTACGGTCTGGTGCAGCGAATCGGCCTTGCTGCGACCAAACGAGCGTGCATCTTCTGGATCGAGTGTCGAATCGGTCGGTTCTGCGATTTCACAATTTTCCGCTTGCACACCGGTGCGCATGAATAGCCCGATGACCTCGTAGCCCTGCTGCTTGAGAAGCCACGCGGCCACGGAGCTATCCACACCACCACTCATAGCGACGACGACACGTGGACGCATCACACGCAAATGGAAGCCAGGCGACAACTGCTTCTTATGCCGGGCATCTCATTGTATGCGGGTATTGCCGGACGATGCCATGCAGTGCGACACCCCTTTTTACGGCGCGAGGTTCGGCGCACACGCACCGAACCTCGCCAAAAGGAGAAGGTACAGAAAAATCGGAGAGTCTAGCTATTGCTGTCGGGTGAAACTATTGCTTGAGCAATTCCAGGATCACCGGTTTGACCGCCTGGGCCCACAATTCGTAACCCTTTTCGGACAGGTGCAGGAAGTCGGGCATGATCTCCTGAGGGATTGTTCCATCCTGCCGGATAAACAGATGGCCGATGTCCATATACTTCACCGTCTTCCCGCCATCGTCCAGTTTGGAGATGATCTGGTTGACTCGAGCAATCTTTTCGCGCTGAGCCTTGGTGGCTGGGTTATTCGGGTCTTTGCCACGCGGGAAAATGCCCAGGAGCAGCACCTTCGTTTTCGGCGAACGCTTGTGGATTTCCCGGACGATGGCGGTGATGCCTTCGGCGATTTCCTCGGCGGTGTTATCATTGCCGTTGGAGTTATTGGTGCCGATCATCAGCATGACGACCTTTGGCTGAATGCCGTCCAGCTCGCCATTCTGAATCCGCCACAGGACGTGCTGGGTGCGGTCGCCACCGATACCGAAATTAGCAGTTTTCAGCGGCGCGAATTCCCGTTCGAAGACCTTGCTGCCCGCTGCCTTGGGATTGTGCCCTTCCCCGCCCCAGGCGTCGGTGATGGAATCACCGAGGAACAGCACGTCCACGCCGCCCCGCTTGGCAATGGCCACGAACGTTTCGTGCCGTTTCAGCCAGTTGGGATCGCGCGGCACTGGCTTGATCGCCGAGTGGAGTTTTTCCTGCGCTGAAAGCACCGCCGGCAGCAGAATGACCGCCAGCATTCCCAGTTGGCGTTTCCAGGTTCCCATGAGGACTTCTCCTTTGGTGTGCCTGTAAGCTGTGGCTATCGCTAGGCGTGATACCGTGCATCAGCCTTAGTGCCCGTGGTCAGCGTGATGGTGCTGGTGCTCGTGATGATGGACCGGCGCAGTCGCTTGCAGCGTGATTTCAACTGGATGCCACGAAAAGACTTCCTGTAACCAACCGCACAACAGAATGGAACCGAAAAGGAGCACGGTCATGGTCAGTGGAGCCAGAATTGCAGGTTTCCAGTCCGCAAGCCAGGGCAGCTGCAGGTGCCACGCCAGGAAACTGATCAACCCCAGTACCAGCAACAGAGGAAGCCAGGCACCACGAGCCAGCGCTGGCCAGAACTGTCGCCAGTCCACCAACCACAACCACCATCCAAGCCAGCCGATAAGCAGCGCGTAATCGAACCCCAGGCGTGTCAGTATGCTCAGCAAGCGCACCAAGTCGCGGCCCAGGTCGAGTAGGACTGTGATTAACTCCTGCATGGCGAGCCTCGTGGATTGACAGTTTTTGCTGCGTATGATAGAAGCGCAGCCCTTCAGGTGCAAGAGATAGGAAAAAATCACGAACGGAGGCACCGATCCAGACCGTCTGAGTTTTTGGCCGCCATGATTCTCGGCGTGATTAGCGATACTCACGGCCATCAGCAAGCGGTATCGGCAGCGCTGCGGTTGTTGCAGGCACGTGGGGCAAACTGTATAGTGCATTGCGGCGATGTGGATGACGCATCTACTCTTTATCTGTTTGCCGGTACCACCCTGCATCTGGTGCTGGGCAACTGCGATCCGCCTGCGCAACGGTTGCAGGAAGTCATAGACGAGATCGGAGCCAGGCTGCACGGCCGGTTTGGTACCCTGCAGCTGGCGGACCGGCGTTTCGCGTTTTTGCACGGGGATGACCGCCAGCGTCTCGATTACACCATTCGCAGCGGTAGCTTCGACGTGGTCTTCCACGGACACACGCACCAGCGTCGCTGCGTTCGCCTGGGCCGAACTCTGGTAGTCAATCCCGGCGCCCTGATCCGGGTCGCTACCCCGACAGTGGCTCTTGTCCATCTGCCAAAAGTCGAGGTGGAGTTTCTCGATGTTCCCGTCGCCTGACCTGACCCGGTCAGGCTGATATTTCCCTTACCCTCGGCGTATTCGTCACGACTGCGGCAGTTTCGGAAGCTAAAATAGTTTCCCAGGCTGCACACAAACCGGCTGTTTTGTTACAATTGCTTTGGCAGCAAAGCAAAGCCAAGAGGTGCCGTTGATTAGCGGGAAAATGCAGCCATGACCATCTTCAGCCGCATCCTGGCGTTCGCCAACTTCATCGCCGCCGTGGTAACGATTTACTTCCTGATACAGGCGTTTGTAGCCCGCATGGCGTGGCAAAGGGAATTACGGCGATTAGAAAAGGAACGCGACGGAGTAACCACAGCGGAGTTGGAACAGCTCATCCGTCGGGATTATCCCGAACACGTGCAGAAGCTTGAAAAGGACAGGCCACAGTCGGAAGCAGCCTGGCGAGCTGACCTGCTCAGGAAAATTTTATTTCCGCCGGATAAGCCGGATCTGCTTGCTGATCCCGACAAGACGCAAGATTCGATCCGCCGTACGGAAGAATTGATCCGCCGTTACGGACTGAAGTACGATGAAGTGCGGAGTGTTGTGGAAGAGCATATCGGTCGTGTGCGGAAGGAACTGGACATCGAAGAGCAGACCTTAAAGCATCGCCGCCGGGAACTGGAAACGCTGCGAGCGACTGCCCTAACTGCTATCCGCGAGGCCGAGGAACGGTTGAAGTCGCTGCAACAGCAAGTGGCAACTGAACTGGCACAACACCAGAAGATACGCGAACTCATCCATCAGCGACGATTGCAGATCGCCTTCTGGCTGGCACGATTATCGGAAGCGTATGCCGCCCGCGAAGTCGCCGCTGCGCGGCTTCGGGATATGGAAGATGAGCGCCTGGCGCTGGAGAAAGAAGCCCAGGAACTCGAAAAGACCTGCCTGGAACTGCTCAAGCAAATCGAGGAGCTGGAACTAAAACAACTGCCGCGGAGCCGCCCATGAGCTGGTTTGGGAAAAGTCTGGTCGTGCTCAACACGATCGTAAGCCTGATTCTGCTGGGTGCGATCGCCTGGATGGTGATAGAACAGCGGGAGTTTGAGGCAGAGCGTCAAAAACGCCAGAGCGAGATCAACAAACAGCGCGAGCAATGGACTAACGTAACCAACACACTCGCGGGATTGCTAGAAGAACAGCGCGAAGGTAACCGCCCCATTGTTTGGACGGAGCGCGTGGAAGACAAGCGAACCGTGCCACAGGAAGTCATCAAAGTTGCCGAGGCAAGACGCCGGGTTCACGAACTCGAGCATGGTGGGGCGAACATGCCCTCCCTGGCCGACCTGGCGGCACAACTGAAAAAGATTTACGACGAAAGCACTCTCGAACGGGATAAACTCGACAAAGCACAACAGGAAACCCGTGCACTCGGCGAGCAACTGGCACAGGTTACCGCTGCCGCCGTGCAACTTCAGCCAGCTCCCGGTAAGCCTGGCCCTGTCGAGGAACTGCAACAGCAACAACGCGAAATTGAGCTGAAGATGCGCGATCTCGAATTGCCGCTCAACCTGGCCCGTCTGCAACGGCAAGTGCTGGCATTTCGCAAAACCCAACTGAGCAATCGTCTGCGCGAGTTGCAACGGTTACTCCAGCTTCCTTCCCTTTCAGCACAACAGGACTAACCCGCGGTCAGCACCCTGTCCTCGCCGGCAAGTATTTGTTATTGCATGGAACGCGGTCAACTTCCATACGGCACGGCAACACAATACCACACAGAATTACCAGCGAAACTTTGCCCTAGCCTTCCGCTGTTGGCCTCGGCGAACCTGGTAGCAGGCCCTGCCGGGAGTAGGTTTCCATCTGCTCCGTTGAAAACATTGCGGGATGTGGGCGCAAACGAACGGCGAATGGCGTAAGCCACCACCCGCAGAGCCGCTTCATTGTTCAACGTCCGCTGCCGCCACGTCTCGACTGTGGCTGACAGTATAGCGCCGGCGCTGTACATGACCATCCTCCTACAGTTTTTCCCCCGCCACGTCCTCAACTGTGGCTGACAGTGTAGCGCCTGGCTGCCAAGCCTAACTCTACCGCCACGCCGTCAATTGCCACCCAGTGGTTCGCTTCAGCCCACTTAGGAACGATTCCACGTGCCAACGCGAGCTGTTCACCCTGGGCATCTCCCTCTTCTGGGAACGCCGGCGGCCTCGCACTCGACCATCCCGACTATGCACTGCCAGCGGTATCCAACTGTTCACCCGCCATCGCTCCCGACAAAACTCGTGCACCCACGCCGCATCATAGCCCGCGTCGGCCACCAACGGCTGCGGACGCACCTGCCGCAGACCATCCGACAGGGCCAACATTCGACGATGTCCCGATAGGTCGGTCGCAGGTAGGCTTTCACAATCAAGCAGGCCAGCAACTGCGGCTGGGTGAATTGGTGCGGGCTTTTCGGGTGCGAATACAGAGGCAACACCTGCTGGGCTAATTCCAGGGCCATCCTAATTACAGCTTAGAGCAAATGCGTCTTGTCATTTCGACAATCACACGCCAGGGATGCGGTGTATCCTAGTTACAGCTTAGAGCAAATGCGTCGCCGGAAGTCAAGGGTCCGCATGAAGCTATCAAGCTAGATCCTGGTCACAGCTTGGAGCAAATGCGTCATTGCGTCCGACGCAATTTTCTCCGCATCCGGTTGTATCCTGGTTACAGCCAAGAGCAAATGGGTTCCTTCCATGGCCGAGCATCCTAGCTCATCCCGCATCGTGGCTGTTCCATCAGGAGCTGTCGTGGTCGTGTTTGACGAACCCAGCATCCTAGCTCTTCCTGCCCCTGCGCCAAGATGTTTTCGACAGAGCGTTGAATGATGCCGAGAAATGTTTCTTTCAACTTGTCATATCGTGTGGCGATCCGACGATACTCTTTCAACTTGCCAATCAGCCGTTCTATCTTGTTACACTCGGCATATGCTTTCCGGTTTAGTCACCCCCCGGTTTCGCCGATTGGCTCGATAAGGAGTCACCGGCCGGATGTTCCGACTTTTCAAAGCTTGTTGCTGAGGCTCACCGTCAAACGCGGATAACGACCCGGAGGCGCAGGCGAACTCACAACATCGCTTGCCGCTGTGGCTCACCGCCAAACTCCGCACAGGGGGGCCAACAATGCATGCAAGAGCGACCATAGCTTCCCGCTGAGGCTCGCCGTCGAATCCCTTATCCGCTATAGCTTCGTCAATTTGAAATAGATTCGCCCAGGTCGCATCGAGCATCTTCTCGACTTGCGTTGCTTCATGCACCTGACCAGGCAACACCTCTACGGCCACCGGTGTGTTCTCATCCACCGCACTGAGCACTATCTTCGTCGAGAATCCACGCGTAGAGAGTAGGCGGGACATATGTTGGAGCAAGCCAGTGAGCATCATCTTCATCGAGAATCCACCTCGACTCCGACCAACACCCTGTTCGGAGGCAGACCAGGAATTACGGAGGTGTTCGCTTACCGCGCCTCCGCTCCAAGCAAGACCTTGCCCGGAGGCAGACTGTTCATTCAGATTGATTGTATCCCACAACTTATGCCTCCGACCCAGACCCTGCTCGGAGGCAGACGATTGTGACGAAAGTAGAAATTCCTTTTGATAGCTGCTTCCGACTAAGACCCTGCTCAGAGGCAGACCTTTTTTCGGTGCGCCTGCCGCGCACCGATGCGCTCGCACATTCGTGGCATCTATCAGGATGCGCCGGATGGCCGCTAACTCTGGGTGGGCAGTGAGCAGCTCAAACAGCCTCTGCAGCGTACCGTTTTTGAGCCAGCGACGATACCGGTTGTAAGTCGCACGCAGCTGTGCGGTTCCACGAGTCTATCGCGATCGAGAGCCAGTGACGATACCGGTTGTCAATCGTGTCCCATTTCCCAAATTCCCTGGGCAAATCCTGTCGGGGAATCCCTGTTCGCGCCAGGTAGAGCAAGGCCTCCAGAAACTTGCGGTCAGAAATCTCCGCGGGTCGGCCTCGTTTTTCTATCTTCGCTTTGGCCAAACATTTCTCGATAACTGCCCACATTTCATCCGTGATCATGTAGTGCATGGCATCCCAGCCTCCCGAATTGCCCCAACTCCATTACCTCACGACAGCCCTGTGGCTATAAGTTATAACATAACGCTGCCGAATGCGTGACAGAGCCTAGCCTGACCTTGTCCGCGAGTCACGGTGCGCCCGCTGAAACTTAGCTTACCGATCGGGACATGTCAAACGTCGAGCCATTGGGTAGGCCTGCGTTCATGCGGGAACTTATTTTTCTAGTAACAGGCGAGGCGGAAGGGGACTGCCGCGACGCTGCTGCCAGAAATCCAACAGTGCCAGAGCTACGAGCAAAATCACTAACAGACATGTTCCGTATAGTCCCCAGCCCCATCCTACATGCTCTTCTGGATTTTTAATCACGGAGCGAGCTAATACATCTAACCACGAAACCTGTGCGGTTTCGACGGCTTGATATACTTTTTTCGCATCCCCATCGGAAAGCTTAGCAGTCGCTGTCCAGGCGGCATTCAAGGGGAAGCCTATAAGAACCTGTAACGACAATATTGTGGCAAGGAGCAAAATCAGTCCGCCGGTCAGCAAATGGCGGAAACGCAGGTAGGGTCTTAATTCCGGCCAGTCCAGCTTCGCGGCTAATAGCAAAAGACCGCTCAGGATCGCGGAGAAGAGGGCTAAAAAGAAAAAAATTATCCCCAAAGGCGAGACGCCGGGTTCGATTTTGTCTTTTAGCTCGCCGGTTCCGCGACCAAACGCTAGCTGAAACTCGTTTTGCTGGAAGAGAATCCCGGTGCCGGGAGGCACGCGAAGCCAGGGAAAAAACAGAAGCACTGCCAATAGAAGCATTCCGAGAAATTGCAGGAACTGCAATTTTACAGACGACAGAACTAGAAGCTGGATGGAGTCCGAGTAGCCCGGAGAAGGCACAGGGGGCGGTAGCGTGGGCGATGCAGCTACGCCAGGGGAGACCGGCAGCGAGGGCGCAGCCGGACCGGTAGCGCCTAGCGGACTGCTTATCGGCGGCTGAGGCGAGATTGGAGGAACGTAAGGCGGCGTTGCAGTCGAAGGAGGAAACGTTGGCGTGTAGCCTGGGACAGGCGGCGCGGAAGTCGGGACACCTGGACTCAGCGCCACTCCCCGTGCTGCGGTATCCCAGCCTGCCGCTCCCGCACTGGGCGGCGGTACGCTGGAGGTCGAAGGGGCGACCGATGGGGGCGCGGTGGCTGCTTGACTCGTCCCAGCCGAAGCCGAAGGTGGCACAGGCACGCGAAATGGCTTCTGACACAGCGGGCAATTGGAAACTTGCCCAGCAAGGTGGTCGCCAACTTGTACTTCTTTGCGGCAGTGAGGGCAAAGTAGTCGCATGCTAATCCGCCGGGATGCGAGGCGAAATTTTCTTCATCACTTTCCAGCGCCCAAAAGGCGTGAAATTCCAGTCGGGTGCCAGTGCTGCAGACATTATCTTGCACCGCTTCGTGTGGGTCAGGGCGAGCCCGTCCAAGTTGGGAAGTATTCGGTTCGCCGATGGAACAGGACGAAGCGCTTTGGCCCTTGAGTAGTATAGAACGCCTCAGCGATTGCCGCGGTTTCCTGCATCAATATTCGCGGTAACAGGTGCGGTTTGGGTCGCAGCAGGCCTGCCAGCTTACTTCACCGCCGTCTGGCCCCGTGGATCGTGCGGTAAGCACACACCAGAAATCCACCAGTCCGGCCTGAAATTCAGGGTCTTCCTGGAACTGTTCCCCGTAGGTGAGCATGGACTTGCAGCACAAGTGGATGCATCGTGGAGCGGGGTTGGAAGGGTCGGGAAGGCTAGTCATGGCGCATCCTCCAGTAGCCTGGCTATTTTACTCGGACGCATTTTCGGGTATGCTAAGAAAAAGCGAGGCGTTTGGCAGCAGGGAAACCCGAAAATCGGCTTGGCCACCGGTGAGGTTATTCGCTGGCAGGCACGCCAAGGAGCTTAGCCATGACTGAACTGGAATTGCAACAGCAACGAGCTCGGGAATTCGTAACCTTGCTTCCCCTGGTGCTCGAATTGGCCGGACTTCCACGAGCAGAGCCCGGCCGGTACTACACGCCAGAACAAATCGAAGCTCGTGCCGTCACCATCCGCCATGCCTACAAAGTGGCGCGGCAGCTGTTGCAGGAAATCGCACGACAGGGAATCAGTTAGGAGAGCTGCGCACCGGGCCGGGACGAAATGCCACCAGGTCGTGTCGGCGCACGACTACGCCGGGATTTTGTCCTTCCGCCAGGCTCATGGAATAAACTGCCAGCCGACCACTGGTGACCTCGGCGACGAATAGGACGGAAGCTCCGCGGCCCACCTGACCGGTAGTCATGAGGAATTGTCCCTGAGCAGGCGAGGCAAGTCCGAACTCCCGCGAAAGATCTACTTCAGCCCAGGGTAAGATACGGCCTGTGGTTCGGCTCACAGCCGAAGCAAGGAGCTTGCCGTTTTTGGAATCGAGCAGCCAGACGCCATCCTGATCGTGTCCGACCGGGCCGGCCAGAATGGCACCGGTGGCCAGAGCAAATTCCTGCCAGCGGTCGTTGCCGGCTCGCACGTTGCCGCCTCGGAACCACTCGCCACCAAGGCACCAGCCCAAGGCCATTCCTAGAACCAGTGCCGCCGCGATTTGCCAGCGCATGCGCCCCTCCAATTCTCGGCTGTTCGATATCCGAAACCATCAACCTTGCCATACCCGCCTCGGGCCCGAGGTCAAGAGCAATACGAAATTTCCCTGCCAGGCTGGTCAGCAAGAGGGTTTTTGGACGTCACCATGCGGATCACGGGAGCCCAAAGCGAGTCCGTGCGGCGCTGGTAAATTTGGACTTCGCGCACACTTCCGGTTCTGGTATCTCCCTTGTTTGGCCGAACGGTACCATTCCCGGCTTGATACAGCGACCATCCTATGTCGCGTCTCAACGTCTTGCTTTTCGGAGCCGGCGGTCACGCCCGGGTCGTGCTTGATACGCTGCTCGCCGAGGATCGCGTGCAGGTTACCGGCATCATTGATCCCCGGCTGGCACCGGGCACTTCGCTTTTGGGCGTACCGATACTGGGAAACGACGCCGACCTGCCGCGTCTAGCGGAGCAATTTCGCATTGATGGCTTTGTGGTCGGTATCGGCGACAACTGGCAACGCTGGCAACTAACGCAGCGGATACTGCAACGTTTTCCGCACTGGCAGCCTGTCAGCGCGGTGCATCCCACGGCCTGGGTCTCGCCTTTTGCCAGACTGGGACCCGGTACGGTGGTTTTGCCAGGAGCGATCGTCAATGCCGGCGCGGAGATTGGTCCGGGGTGCATATTGAACACGCATTGTTCGGTGGATCACGACTGCCGACTGGGCGAGTTCGCCAGCCTGGGCCCTCATGCGTGTCTGGGCGGCGGTGTTTGCGTGGGCGCCTACGCTGCTATCTGCCTGGGTGCTTGCGTGCTTCACGGACGACGAATTGGTAAGGCCACCGTGGTTGGAGCAGGGGCCCTGGTGGTCGAAGACCTGCCCGACCAGGTCGTCGCTTACGGTCTTCCCGCTCGCATTGTTCGCAGCCGCGAGGTCCATGAACCGTATCTGTAACCGTTTCCACGGCCAGCTACGCACCAATCGTTCTGGCCCCGTAACAACGACATTTGCTGCATTCCTCGAGCTGGCCACTGGATGCTTGTAATCTGGCCTTCCGCCTCATTGCATCTTTTGCTAGGATTCGGCCAATTGTGGATATAGAAACCGGAGCACACAGGGACGCATTCTATGGCTGCCCTTTCTTACACCGCACATTATCTCTCTGAAATCTGGAAACGCCGCTATTTCTGGCTGGCCCTGGTCAAGCTGGATCTCGATGCGCGTTATCGCCGGTCGTTTCTGGGAATTGCCTGGGCATTGCTGCAACCCCTGGCTTATACTACGGTCATGTGCCTGGTTTTTAGCCAGATATTCGTAGAAACGAACTTGGGCGAGTATGCCCCTTATGTGTTTACTGGTGTCGCTATCTGGGGTTTTATTTCTAACTCCGTTCTCGAAGGATGCCATAGCATACTCGTCGGCGAAAAGTATATCCGCTCTTACCCCGCGCCACTCGCCATGTATTCATTGCGCACTGCTCTGAGCGTGGCACTACATTTCTTGATCCTGTTGGCATTCACCATCCTGCTAAGCTGGATGATTCGGGGCTTTCAGAACCTTGCAGCTTTGCCGATCTTAGTGCCCATATTGGTGGTGCTTTTCTTTTTTAGCTGGGCTTTGACGACCATTTTCGGTATCATCAATGTGCATTTCCCAGATACGCATCATCTTGCCGGCATTTTGCTTCAGTTGATTTATTATCTTACGCCGGTTTTTTATCCTAAGCAAATGTTCGCTCAACGAGGAGCGCTTGTTACGATTTTGACCTATAATCCGCTCGGTTATATCGTAGAGCTGGTAAGAGAACCGGTCCTGTATGGCCGCATTCCTCCGCTGGCTGATTTTCTTATAGCCATCAACACCGTGGTCGTGCTAGCTGGCCTTGCTATTTTCCTGCTGGTAACCAACGAGCGGAAAATCATTTTCAGCCTCTGATAACCTCCACGGGCAAGCGCGTAGGGAGTCCTCAACTATGGTGCATATCCGTCTAAGTAATGTGCACCTTACTTTCCGCGTTCGCCGGCACAAGCGCATTCCCCTGAAGCAATTTCTTTTGGGAGGATTTTTCCGTCGTTCAGTCAATCCGGTGATGGAAGTGCATGCGCTCAAGAACGTCAATCTGGAAATCCGCGAGGGAGAGCGAGTCGGTGTTATCGGTCACAACGGTGCTGGCAAAACTACACTCTTGAAACTACTTGCGGGAATTTATCCTCCCACCTCCGGACACCTGGAGGTGGAGGGACGAGTTTCTACCCTACTTGATATCGGTGTCGGTATCGAGTCCGATGCAACGGGCTGGGCCAATATAGCTTATCGTAGCTACCTTCAAGGTTTGACTCCCAGGGAGGTACGCCAACGCCGACCACGCATTGCTGAATTTAGTGAGCTGGGAGAGTTTCTCAACATCCCGGTTCGATTTTATAGTAGCGGAATGTTAGTGCGTCTCTGTTTCTCTATAGCCACCGAGATTGAACCGGAAATCTTGTTGATTGATGAGATACTTAGTGCGGGGGACTTAAGTTTCCAGGAAAAAGCACACCGACGTATTATGGAACTGATACATCAATCGCGGTTGCTGGTCATTGCCACGCACGACACGGTCACCGTGCCCAAACTTTGCACCCGCATGGTCTGGCTGGATCATGGAGAAATTGTCATGCAAGGCGATCCGCAAACTGTTGTGGAAGCCTACAGAGAGTATATGACATCTAACCAGCGGAGCGCAGCTTAGCAGGCCGGACCCATGCAGGCATCTACTCGCCTTCCTTTGGGCGACTTTTTAGCTGAGGCAAATCGCTGGGAAGAGTTGTGGTCGAGCTTCCTCGATTGGGAGTGGCAGGTCGGCGCCTGGGATTTTTTTGAAGATCAAGTTCCTCTCTGGGAATATGTCCGGGTACCCGTATTTCTGAAATTACAGCGACTAAGTTGCTTTATGGAATCGTTGTCACCCGTACCCAGGCCCTTGATATGGCGGTTAGCAGATCCGGGTTTGCTACGTGGAATGTTCGCTGCGAATCCTTATTTTGCGCCGTCACGTCCTGTTGTCTGTCTGGGTATTGCTCGCAGAGTATGGCGAGAGTTCTGCTGGCACGACCCGTATTTAGACCCGTTTCTCGATAATCTAAATGGGTCTTACATTTACCTGGAACGCCCCGAGGGTGGCCGACATGTTCAGCCCACCAGAACTAAGCATGTTTACTACACCGACCTTCTGGCTGGATTGGCCGCCTGCTATCGCCGAACAATGTGGGGAATTTCTGGCAGGGTAGAACGGTGGCTATTAGGTCTAGAATCGGCATTGCAAGCCAGGTTTCGGCTGCAGGTCCCTGTTGCTGATCTGGGGCGGGCGTACCTGGCGGCACGCCGTTGTTTACGCGGATTATATCGGAATTTGTTGCGGCGAATTCGTCCTCGTTTGGGTATTATCGTGGCGATTAATCCTGCCGAGCGGGCGTTTGTGGAAGCATGCCGCGACCTGGGTATAGTAACCGCTGAGATGCAGCACGGCCTTATCGGACCATACGATCTCACCTATACTACACCGCCGGGGATTAGACAGAAAACATATCCTGACTATGCACTACTCTTTGGTCCTTATTGGCGCAAGGTTATGGATTTACCCGTAGCACAGGATAATGCCGTTGAGGTAGGCTTTCCGTTTTTTCAATCGTTGGTGCAGCAGTCGGAGTGTCCGGCACGGCAACCGAGCGTGCTCGTCTTATCGCAGCCGGGCTGTGGTAATGCACTGGCTCAGTGGGCGATTCGACTGGCCCGAGCTGCACCACGAGCATTTCGAGTGATATTTCGGCCTCACCCTTCCGAATACTTTCCACCAGAGCGGCAACGAGACTTGCTGGATCACGGTGTCGAGATTGCTGACGTTAGAACTTCAATTTACGATCTGCAGGCTTGTTCGAGCATTCAAGTCGGGGTGTTTTCGACTGCTTTATACGAAGGGCTAGCTTTCGGACTTAGAACCTATATTGCACCCTTGCCTGGCTATCAATATATGCATCCCATGCTGAAACGTGGCTGGATGCGGTTACTCCAAGACGAAAGCCAGCCCTTTACCGATCGCTCGCCCTGGCCCAACTATGATATGCAGGAGTTGTTCCTTTTCGATGGCACCAGTGCCTTTCACGATTGGTTACGCCGAGTCCTGAGTGGCTAAAACCGCGTTTAGCCGTTGAGTTAAATAGGTGGCGAGTTGATTAGAACGCTCGACGCAATCATTCAGGCTGACACCCTCATAGGCATTTCCTGTCAAATGCAGGCCTGGCCATTGGCTTAGGAGGTTTCGTATCCTGGCAAGGCGTTTGTGATGGCCCAGTGTGTATTGAGGGATAGCTCGGGGCCAGCGAATGACTCTGCTATAACAAGGCGCTCCCTGAATCGCTAAAAGCCGCCTGGCTTCATCATGCGCTTCGCTGACCAGGAAATCATCCGGTTGTTCTAATACTTGGAGCCGGCAACTGCCTCCGGCCATATAACGCATAAGAACGTGACCCTCGGGAGCTCTATCTGGGAATATAGAGGAACACCATTGCGCACCCAGCATACGACTTTGCGACCTCCAGGTTGTCAGGTAACCGAACCCGACAAGCCGTTTGCCTAATTGATTTTCGCGGTACCCCAGAGCAATAACCGCGACAGGAACATAGGGGATAGTTTTAACTTCACGGGCCAATTCGCTACAAAGGGGTTCTAATAATTGTGCCTGCACATAGGCAGGGCAGGCGAGGACTAACTCCCGGCAGTGCCAGGGTGTTTCCCGGCAAGATACTCGCCAGCGATGCGTTGCTTCGCTGTTGGGCCAGGGTTTCGATGAGCTGACGCATCCCTCGCCGCAAGGAATACAGTTGCGAGCGCTTTACAGGAGCTTGCGCGGGTTGTTGATGGTGTCGTTTTTGTTCCCGTCGTTCCTGGAAAAAGCCGGCAGTAACGCTACCGGCTCGCCTTTCCATTTGGACGACCCGTGGAAAACAGGCGGTCATACTCAGTTCGTGTGGATTGCCCGCATAGATGCCAGTCACCAGCAGTTCGGCGAATAAATCAGCTACCTCCCAATTCGTGCGGCGCGATATAAACTCATATACTGATTCATCGTCTTCGGAAGATGCGGAATGGCGCCAGTATTCCGTTAGAATGGCCCATTTAGCCCGCCAACTTAATAGCGGAAACCTAAACAATGACCATAAGCCGTTGGGCAACAGATATAGTCCTTGCTTGTCCAAAACATACCGATACCGTGCGGTCTGGTTAGCGGCAACCAGTTCGTTGGCCAAGCCTAATTCCCGCACTAAATCCCAGGTACTCGTTTTATTAGCGAGAAAGCCATTGGCGCCATGTTCCACAAGGAAACCATTTTCGTAATCCGTCCAGGCAGTGCCGCCCGGGCGATCGGCAGCTTCCAAAACCCTAATCCGCAGCGCTGGCGCTATTTGCGTGAGACGCCAGGCCAGACTTAGTCCAGAAATGCCCCCACCGACGATGATAACATCGGCGTATTGGCGATCAGAAACGCTATCGATCTCAGATCCGGTATTCCAGGTGGGCACGTAACTATCCATATCGGCGTCAATTTCGTTGCTATGGCGGGGGAGACATCAGTACCAGTACGATAAGGCCTTGATTGCCTGTATTACGAATGCCGTGCGGAACATTAGCGGGGGCTACTAACATATCACCTTCCTGCATAGGTTGCTCGCCCTGGGGCAGCAGGAATAAGCCCTGACCCTGTAATACGAGATAGGCTTTATCCTGACCGGGGTGCGAATGAAGCTGGTGCTCCTGACCGGGCTCAAGACAGTTCAAACCAAGGAAGAACCGTTCACTTTGATAGAGTGTAACTTTCGCCATTTTATTAGAGCTAAACTGAGCGTGTTGGTTCGGTCGAAGAAAGATAGGCTGTGTCGGCGGTTTATCGGAAGAGGTTGGCTCCGATGTATGGTGGTGCCGGCATGGAGGATGATGAGTAGTTTGGCCACGCACTAACGCCAGTGCATGGGAAAGTTGCGGCAAGATAAGTTGTTCCATAGCCAGGCGCACCGCTGCCGGGGAGCCTGGGAGGCTAAAAACTAAACGCCCGTGCCAAACCCCAGCAACTGCCCGCGACAGCATCGCCGCTGCTCCAATTTCTTGATAGCTCAGATAGCGAAAAAGCTCACCAAACCCATCTAAACGTTTCTCCAATAGTGCAAGCACTGCCTCGTAAGTCTGGTCGCGCGGGGAGATACCGGTGCCACCAGTCAGCAAAATAACATCTATATCGGTGCGCTGATCTAAATCGAAAAAGATTTGCTGAATGCGCTGCGGATCATCGGGGACGATAGCATAGAAATTAACTTGATGTCCAGCCTGGGTGCATAGCTGGCGCAAAAACTGACCACTTGTATCGCTTGCTTCGGTACGGGTATCACTTACCGTGATAATAGCCACGTGGTAGGAAAAGTGTTCCTTGCTGGTAGTCATGGTTAGGATTTAGAATCGGCTGGAAAGGGCGTCGTGTTTTTCGACAGCGACAAGCCGACCTTTTTCCAGGTGGACAATTCTCTGTGCCCGTTCGGCGGCCCGGGGATCGTGTGTGACCAGGATAATGGTTTTTCCTAACGTTTGATGCAATTCCTGCATGAGGTCGAGAATTTCCCGCGCCGAACGTGCATCGAGATCACCGGTTGGTTCGTCGGCTACGATCAGGGTCGGGTCGGTAACGATTGCACGGGCAATCCCGACGCGCTGTTGCTGTCCACCGGAAAGCTGACCAGGACGGTGGCGCATGCGATCGGCCAGTCCGACCAGTTCTAAGACTAATTCCACGCGCTCTCGCCGTTCGGCAGCGCTGAGCGGCAACAGCAACAGCGGCAACTCAACATTTTCGTAGGCAGTTAGAACCGGAATTAGATGATAGAACTGGAAAATAAAACCAATGTTGCGAGTGCGCCAGCGGGTAAGTTCAGATTCCGACATGGCGGAGATAAGGCGCTGTCCGACCCAGACCTCGCCTTCACTGGGGCGATCTAAACCGGCGATTAGATTAAGCAAAGTGGTTTTACCAGAGCCACTCGGCCCCATAATGGCGAGAAACTCGCCTGACGGGACCTCTAAGCATAAGTCCTGCAGAACCTCTATCCGCTCCTCGCCGCGGATGTAATACTTATAAACATGCAGGACTCGGAGGATGGGTATGTCCGGCATTGGGTTCAGGAGTTAGCTGTTAGTCGGACTTAGTCTCGACCACCCAGATATTGCGATAGCGGACCTGGCCACCGTGCCCCTGCAAGAAAAGAGGGCCGGGTGTATCCGTCTCGGGTTGACCGCCACCAGTCGGTCCCTTGAGCTGGATTTTATCATGGATAAGCACGCCATTGTGCCAGACGCTCATGACGGCGTTGGCAATTTTTTTACCGGTGCTGTCGAAACGGGCTGCCTTAAACTCGACGTCATAAGTTTGCCATTGCAACGGTGGATAGCACATGTTGATTAGGGGAGCGTATTGACCATAAATTCCGCCGCATTCGTTGTTCGCGCCGCGCAAACCAAAGCTGTCGAGCACCTGTATTTCGTAGCGATGCTGGATATAAACACCGCTGTTGCTGCGTGCCTGACCGCTAGCATAAGGCATGAAAGTCAGGCGAAATTCCAGGTGAAGTTTGTGGTCGCGGAATTTTTGCTTGCTGGCGATGTCGTTGCCAACCAGGGCGCCATCCACGACTTGAACCCGGCTCTTCGGTTCCCAGTTTTCCGCATTGGAACCATCGAAGAGCACCACGGCACCGGCCGGTGGTTTCTGGCCAAGGGTTTTGCTCTCGCGGATGACTCGTTTCAACTCGAAGCGGCTACCGTCAGCAGTGGTACCGGACATGCGGCCATTTTCGATAGTGGCGGACCATTTACCGTCCTTACTGGCGATTTTCACCTTATCTCCGTCGCGCTGGGCACTGGCCTCGACGCGCTTGTCGTAGTTTCCACCTTCGCCGCGCAAGCCACCGGGAAGGAAATTGACGCGGAACTTACCGTCGCCAAGGGCGATCACTTCGGCACCGAGGCGTTGCTTGCTGTCGGTTTCACCGACATACTCGCCCTGAAACGGAAAGTCCGGGCCCGCTTGAGCCGGGTCGGTAGCCACTTTGACCTGGGCTGGTTGCTGTTGGGCAGCCAGGCTGAGCCAGCCGCACAGCGCTACCACGGTTACGCAACTGAGCAGCGTTCGCATGGAAGGCCTCCTGTTCTTGAGTGCATTGGCGGAGTCACAGGCAGTTCGGTTTCCGTGCGATTATTGGTTTATGGCGCAGGCTGCAAATATGCAACGGTCGGGTGACAAATTTCTGTGTTCAGCCGAATCAATTTTCGGCATCAAGGATACTGGCCGGCCGCAGCGGGATTGGAGAAGCGTTGACGGCGCATAACCTAAGCAGTGAGGTGGCAACTATATGGAGGCGAATCAATGACCGGTAAAGCTGCGCGGTGGATTGGGGCGATTATGCTAGCTCTTAGCACAGGGATAACAGGGGTCTGGATGACGGGTAGCTTAGCTCAGCGCCAAGCACCACCAGCAAACACTGACGCGAGTGCCAACCAGGTACCTCTGCCGGCACAAAATGGCCCGTATTCGCCGGAACAGGCGCTCAAGCTTTTTCAACTCGCCGACAATCGTTTGACAATCGAACTGGTGGCCAGTGAACCCACTATCCAGAGCCCGGTGGCGATGGCGTTCGACGAACACGGCCGGATTTGGGTCGTGGAAATGCCCGATTATCCTAACGGCCCACCTCCGGGACAGCCACCGGAAGGCCGCATCAAGATACTCACCGATCGCGACGGAGATGGCATCTACGAGACGGCCAGCGTCTTTGCCGACAGGCTGCTTTTTGCGAATGGTTTGCAGTTATGGAAACAGGGTGCGTTCGTAACCCAGGCTCCGGAACTACTGTATCTGGCAGATACGCAAGGAACTGGCCGGGCCGAGCGACGCGAGGTTTGGTATCGGGGATTCGCGGCGGAAAATCCACAGCTACGCCTGAGTTTTCCCACTCTAGGGATGGATGGCTGGATTTACTGCGCCAACGGTCTGCGAGGCGGCCAGGCGGTGCGACTCGACCAGCAGGGTCGCCCCGCTGGGCCTGCGGTTTCGTTGAACAACATGGATTTCCGGTTCGACCCACGCAAACCGGAACGTTACGAAGCTTTGACGGGACCGGGCCAGTATGGACTCACCTTTGACGACTGGGGCGAACGATTCGTCTGCGACAACCGCCACCATCTGCGTCTGGTGGTCTTCGAGCAACGCTATTTACGGCATCAACCGAACCTGGTGCCGCCATCGTTGCTGCTGGACATTTCCGTTCTGGATCAGCAGGAAAATCCGGCGGGTGCTGGTGGACGTGTTTACCCGATCAGCCGCAATTTCACGACTTCTTCTTTGCACGCGGGACACTTCAGTGCTGCCTGTGGGATTCACGTATATACCGGCGATGCTTTACCCGCAGAATACGCTGGTGTCGTGTTGACGTGCGAGCCGCCCGGAAATCTCGTGCATGCTGAGAGGCTTCACCCCAATGGGGCAACGTTGAGCGCTAAACCGATGTACGACGGCAAAGAATTCCTGGCTTCGTCCGACGACTGGTTTCGGCCGGTTTTTTTGACCGAAGGTCCCGATGGAGCGCTTTACGTCGTGGACATGTATCGGGCCGTAATCGAACATCCCGAATACATGCCACCCGAATTGCGCAAGCGGCCAGACCTGCTGTGGGGCAAAGAGAAGGGGCGGATCTGGAGAATCACGTCAAGGACAAACCGGCCGAATCGCCGACCCGTGGATGGTCTGGGTGGCCGCGATCCGAAGGATTGGGTCAAGTTGCTGGAACATCGCAATGGCTGGCATCGGCAAACGGCGTTTCGGTTGCTTTTGCAAGCTGCGCCAGTCGAGGAGCAGTTGAAATCCGAATTGCAGCGGCTCGTGAGAACCTCGCCGTCGCCGCAAGCGCGAGTCTTGGCGCTATGGTTGCTGGAACATTCTGGTCAACTGGACTCCGCCACGCTGAAGGCAGCGCTCACCGATGCCCATGTGGGGGTGCGGCAGCAGGCGGTAAAAATTAGCGAAGCTCACCTGGAGAAACCGGAAATCCGCCAGGCTGTTTTGGACCTGGCAAGTCAATTCCTGCGAACGAGCGACGAGCCTAATCAAAGCAAAGGTAGCGCCGGGGATGCTCTTTCCCAGGAGGAGAGGAAAGGACGCCTGCTTCTGCAAACGGTTCTGACGCTCGCGTCATTTCCGAAATCAGATCGGTTGTCCATCCTCAGCCGGATGGGTATAGCCTTTTGTGATGATTCCTGGATGCGGTTAGCGGTGCTGATTGCGGCCGGGGACGGTCTGGACCAGTTACTGATGCAATGGTGGAATGCCCGGCAGCCTGCTGCTTCGCCAGCTGGTCGGCGAGAGCTGTTGCGAGAAGCGGCCGCCGTCATAGGGGCGAGTTCGGATTTACGACGAATCACGGAGGCGATTCGACCCCTGACGCAGCAACGTCGGGGCGATGCAGAAACGCAGGCTATATTGCTCGGACTTGCCGATGGTATGCGCCGACGAGGCAATCGGCTCGCACAATGGGTCGCTCACCTGCACAGCCAGGAACCTCAGCTGGCCTCCTGGCTGGATCACTACATCCAGCAAGCGCAAGCCAGAGCCGCCAGCAGCGAGGCGTCGAGCGCTGAACGCCTGCAAGCGATCCACCTGCTGGCGCAGTTGCCGGATAAGCGAAATACGGCGATTTTGCAGCAACTGGCGATGGAAGATCGCGATCCGCAAATCCGCCTGGCTGCGGTGCGCGGTTTGGCCCAGCATCCCGGAACAGAAGTTACCACGGCATTACTGAGCCTCTGGCCCGGAGCCACGCCGATGTTGCGAAGGGAATTACTCGAAGCGTTGTTGCAAAACCGCGATCGCACCTTGGCGGTGCTGGAAGCCGTGGAACAAGGCCGAATCAAACCTGGCGAGCTGGACCCGGTTCGTGTGCGGCAACTTTTGCAACACCGCGATGAGACAATTCGCAAACGCGCCGGCCAGGTGCTCTCGGCCAGCACACCCCGCGAGCGCTGGCAGGTTTTGCAGACGTATCGAGCCGCGCTGGCCCGACCCGGCGACGTTGCACGAGGCCGCGCCGTTTTTCAAAAACACTGTGCCAGCTGCCACCGTGTCGCAGGGATTGGCACCAATGTCGGCCCGGACATCTCCGACCTGCGCACCAAATCGCCGGAGCAATTACTCCATGACATCCTGCTTCCTAACGCGGCGATTGATGGCAACTACGTTCAGTACGTGGTCACCACCAGGAGTGGGCGAACCTTGACCGGCATCATCGCGGCGGAATCGCCTACCAGTATTACGCTCAAACGCGCGGAAAACCAAACCGACACGGTGCTCCGTTCGTAAATTGAGGAGATTCAATCTACGGGGCTTTCCTTGATGCCGGAGGGGTTGGAAAAAGAGATCACGATTGAGCAGATGGCGGATTTGCTTGCGTTTTTGAAGAACTGGCGTTACGTCAGCCTGCCCGCGGGCGATGACAAGCCGCCGGCCATTCGCATCGAGGATCGGGAAGACCACATCGTGATTGACACCGATTGTCTTCAGGCCCGCATCAACAAAAAGGGCTATGTGAGCGGCGTGGCGGGAGGTAGTTTTCTGGACAAAAAGACGGGAGCTCGTGATTTAGGGTTTGGCCTGCACATTATGGACTTCCTGCTGGCACCGGGCTGGCGGGATGATGGTTACACACGCGATCCGAAAATTCATGGCCGGCTCGCCAAGCACTATGTGGAAGGGCCACAAATCTGCACGCAGGCGAGGCAACTTCAGCCGGAGATCATTCGCGGGACGGATTTCGTGGCGGTACGGCTTCGTTTCACCTTCACGCAACCCGGCGCTGGTTACCGGGCCGGCTCCCAGTGGACGCAAACGCTCGTGTTCGTGCCCGGCCAGCGGTATTTTTATTCCGCGGAAGAAATCGTCAGTGCCAACACATTGCCCAACGTGTTTTACCGAATCGACATGCCTGGCCATATCCGAATGCCTCAGTCGGGCCAGCCGGATTGGCTGCAGGTGTACCTGAGCTACAAGGGTCTCATACCCGCGAAAGAGTTTGCAGAAAATTTCGGCCCGGACGAGAAATTTCTTTATCAACGGCACGTCGAGAAAATTCCGGAGCGCTTTATTCGTGCATATCAGGTTCGCTCCGGAGAAAAACCGGGCCCGTGGTTAGCGGGGATGACCTTGGAACCATCGGTGGTGTATGAGGCTTGGTGTCATCGTCGCGGTTACATTTGCATGATTCAGGAGCTGCATGGCCGACCTGTGAAAGTCGGGGAAACTTTCGGAGCTGCTTATATTGTCGGCTGGTTCGATTCTCTGGAAGAGATGCATCGCGTTTACGATCAGCATAAAGGGAAAACACGGTTGCTGGTTTCTCCGCAGCGCTGGGAGTTACGTTGAGATGTGTCTGCCGGCTGGCCAGTCTCAGCTTCGCCTGGCACGCTGAGCTTCCCCGTGCGAATCTCCTGGCTTGACCCAGAGCGACAGCCAGACTTCCTGACCCAGCAACAGCACAGAAAACTTCCGGCGGCATTGCCAGCGGCAGTTTTGAGCGGGCCGAGCAAATGCCTGCCAGTCGGCAACGACGACTCCCACACGGCCATGAGGTTGCAGCACGCGGTCCCATTCGGGCACCAGTTCGCGGTAAAGCAAGCCGACATCCTCGCCCGCGCCGATTTGCTTGCCGAAAGGTGGATTGCAAGCGATTATCGGGATACTGACATCGCGTAACGGAAGCTGGCGAGCATCCCAGCGTACCAGTGGCCAGGTTTGGTTGCCTTCGTCCCGATGTTCCCGGTCGGAGATATGCGAGGCGAAGAATTGCAGGTTCGCGGCAGCAGCTCGCAGTGCTGTCCAGTCGCGATCACCACCGAGAATGAGTCCGTGGCGGTCAAAAGCCAGTCGCTCGGCCAGGATAGTGCCAGCCCCGCACATGGGATCGAGTACCACCTCGTGCGATTGCGGTTGGGCCAGCCAGATCAGGGCCGCCGCTGCCACCGGTCTCAACGAAGCGGGCAGGTGTTCGACTTTGTAATCGCGATGCCGCATGGTTCGGTCGGAGAGGCGCAGACCGCAAACGGCAGTTTTACCGCGGATGGTCAGCCAGATTTCCACGGCTGCGTCTTCCTCGACCGCTCGCCAGGAGGCCGGGATTCTGCCGCGCAGTCCCTTCACCAAGGCTTCGAGAGCATCCACGCGGCGGTAACCGTGCTCGCCGAACATCTGGCATACCAGGTGATAGGTTGGCTTGCCTCTGGGTTTAGGGCGCAGCTGGTGATGCCAGAACCAGGCCGTTTCCCAGTCCGGTTCGTGGGCCGTCCACCGCTCAATGAGTTCGAGGTCCTTCGCGCGATAACTGAGTTGGTCGCTGCCCCAGAGTAACAAAAACACATCCTCGGCCAGCCGCAATCGGAAGATCGAACGGTCCAGGTGCGGTAGGCGAAATACGACCAGCCCTTTGGCGACGCGTTTAATTTCGCCTCCCAGCACACGCTCTACTTCCTCGGCCGCCAATTTTTCCAGACCGGGTAAGGTAAGCAAATAGAGAGCAGGCAGCTTCTGGTGTTTGGATTGAGGCATACGAATCAGTTTACGTCAGGGCAAAGATGATCTGCTGCACGAAAAAGCGTACCGGCTTTGGCATGGGTGAAAACCATGAGCTATGTTTGCACGAGCGTTCAGGAAAACGAATTCGTCCTGGCCTGGAATATGAACCGAGCAGATGGCGGGCTGCGGGAGGCAATGCCTGCCCAGCTTCCCACTGCGGGGTGGCTGATGGACTGGAGCACCGCGGCCAGTCTGGTTCAGGAGATGCGCATGGCTTCTTCGGAACATCACCTGGAGATGTCTGCACCGACCGTTCTTCCATCGTCCGAGGCTCTCCAGCATCCAGACCTGACGCCCTGGGAAGCTTTACTGACTGTGGATGGGATAATGCAACGGCTGCGGTTGGGGCGCCCGTCCCGGCGTTACCTGCAGTTGATTCTGACCGGCGTGGCTCCCATTATCCATGCCGAAGCTCTGTTCTGGTTCCCGCGAGAATCGGAACTGCCCTTCTGCGGAGTCGGGAACAATCTATTGACAGAAGCGGGCTGCGCTCGCCTGATTGCGCTCATTTCTCGGGAACACGACTGGAAAGCTGAGCCGACGTATCTGTGTAATCACGCGGCCGAGACGGCCTGGCACCGGGAATTTCCGCAAATTCGCCAGCTTTTGACCATTTACGTGGCAGATACCCGACCTCTGGGCTGGGTGGTGGCGGTGAACAAGGGATCGGAAAAAGGTTTCCGCCATAGCGATGCCGCTCTCCTGGCACCGTTTGCCAGCCTGGTGCGTCTCTATGACCAGAGTGTGAGCCAGGCTCATGAAATGCAACAGCTCCTGCTGGGATTCGCCCGATCATTGACGGCAGCGATAGATGCCAAAGACCCTCGTCGCGCAGGGCACAGCGAGCGCACTGCGCGGATTGCCGTCGAAATCGCCCGCCAGCTTTCACTTCCGGAGATTGATCTGGGGGAAGTTTACCTGGCCGGGTTGTTGCACGACATCGGCAAAATCGGCGTACCGGAGTACCTCTTCCACAAGACGGCGGCATGGAGCACTCAGGACTGGCAACAGTATCGGCGACACACGCAGATCGGCTACAGTTTCCTGGCGGACTTGCCGAAGTTGCGGCAGATCGCACTGGCAGTTCTGTATCATCACGAACACTACGATGGTAGCGGTTATCCCGATGGGCTCCAGTCCGAGGCAATTCCGATCCTCGCCCGCATTATTGCCGTGGCCGATGCCTACGACGCCTGGAGCACCGGCTACTGGGATCGGTCGCCGGTAAGTGTCAGCGAAGTCGAAAAGCGACTGCTTGCTGAGAGCGGCAGCAAATGGGATCCGCAGGTGGTTCAGGCGTTGCTGGCGGCACGCGATACACTCCTGGCCATTCGACCGGGTGGTGTCGGACAGTCGTTCTGCCAGCATGTGTATCAAACTCTGACCGTTTCTGAACCCGGCGAGTCAACCGCAAAGCAGTCCGATGTTGAAGCCTGTGAGACATAGTGCAAAAGATTCGGGCACTGGCTTTGCAGGGCGATTTCAAGGAAGCGATGCGATGACGCGACAACAATTGACCCCGACAAATTCGTGTCAGGGTAACGGCGAGGAAGCCGCTATTGCCAATCTGCAAGGATGTACCGCTTCGGCTCGGTCGGTGCTGAATCAGTGCTGCTCTACGAACAGCGGTTCAGAGAAAACGGTGTGGAGATGTCTCACCAGCCCCGAGGTTCCGGAACTTTGCGCGGAATGCGCTTCGCTGCCAGATTGTCTGGCGGAGTTGATGTGCCTGGCTACGGAGAGTGACCAGGTGATAGTGGCCAACACAGATTCCGAAGGCCGGGTGCAGGAGCAGGTCCGATGCTTTTCCCACGACGGAGCTGCCTACTCTTGGGATGATTGGCCTGATTGGCAGGAATTAGTCCTGCGAATCGTCCAACAGCAAATCGGCTCCGGTAGCGGGAAGGCGTGTTCGGCCGCGGAATTGGGCTTATCGTTGCCGGGCGCGTTGCTGGCATTTACTCTCGACCTGAGCCGGCAGGATCGCCTCGTCTTCTGCTTATTGCGTCTGCCTGGCCGGCCAGCCTTTACCGCGAAGGAAGCCGCCATTTTGAGCCGGCTGGCCAGACTCTGGCAGGAAACGTCCGATCTCGATGAGAACCAGCTGTTCGTGCAAGTGCGGTTGCTGACGCAAGTGGCCCAGTATGCTGGGAGCCAGAAAGACCTGCAGCGTACATTGCAATTCGCATTACGCGAGTTGAGCCGATACCTTCCCGGTACCTTCGCTACTATCTGGACTCTTCAGACCGCTCCCCCAGCGCGCTTGCAATTGGCTGCGTGCGGCGATTTGCTGACCTCGGCTTCGAAGAAACGCTCGGACTCCTTTTGGCTTCGCTGGCAAAGTTTGCCGACCGAGCTGGCCCTGGAGAATACTGCCCTGGCACCTGTCGTAAATGAGCGGCGAATTCTTTACGTGGACAATTTATCCGCACACTCTTCGACGGAGTTGCAGAATTGGGGGAAACTTGGCTTTGCTGTTGGTGTCGCCCTGCCTTTACTGGCTGGTAGCGAAACCGTGGGTGTTTTGGTTTTGCTTTCGACACGGACTGCGGGGTTCACGCGCGTGCAGATTCAGCTGGCGCACACGGTCGCCGACTTACTCGGCCCCATCATGAATTGCATGCAGCTCATGCAACAGTTGACGCGGGCCTACGAACAGTTGCAAAAGCTCCAGCAGCAACTGGTCAATGCCGAGAAAATGCGTGCGCTGGGTGAAATGGCCAGTGGCATGGCCCATGATTTCAACAACGCGCTATGCGGCACGCTTGGGTTTCTGGAGCTGGCGCTCAAGGATCCACAATTACCGCCTCATATCGGCGAAGTGCTGCAAATGGCGCATACCTGCGCTCTGGATGCCGCTGCTACTGTTCGGCGCATCCAGGATTTCACGCGCTGGGATCGCGGTTTGCAAGCAGCGGAGCTGTTGATGGTCAACGATCTGGTTCGCCAGGTGGTTGAGTTAACCCGACCCCGCTGGCATAACGCTGCTGGAGCCAGTGGTCAATCTATTGAAGTGCAACTCGATCTGCAGGCCCAGCATCCCGTTCTCGCTAACGCCACCGAACTGCGCGAGGTGCTGACCAATCTGATCTTCAATGCCGTAGATGCGATGCCCCAGGGAGGTCGAATTACCATTGCCACGGCAAGCGATGCTCAGGCGGTTACCATTCGTGTCAGCGACACCGGTCTCGGCATGTCGCCGGAAGTTCGGCAACGGCTGTTCGAACCGTTTTTCACCACCAAGAAAGAGCGTGGCACAGGGCTGGGCCTGAGTATTTCCTACGCCATCGTCAAGCGTCATGGGGGCGAGATCACGGTGGAGTCCGAACCGGGACGCGGTTCCACGTTCACGATTCGCCTGCCGTTACCCCGCGAGGTTTCCGTGCAAGCGAACCGGGATGCTTTCCAGCCGGTACCTGCGGTTTCGCAAACGATGCGGGTATTGGTGGTGGATGATGAACCGCACGTTCTCACCTTTCTGCGGCAATGTTTACTGCACCTGGGGCATAGTCCCGATGCTTTTTCCGATGCCGAGCAAGCGTTGGCGCAACTGGAACGCAAGCATTACGACCTGGTCATTACGGATTTCGGCATGCCCAAACTCAACGGCCAGCAGGTCGCCGAGCTAGTAAGCCGGCATAATCCCGACATTCCCGTGATTCTGCTAACCGGTTGGGGCGAACATGTACAGCACGGCAAAGCACTGTCTTCCAATATCTGCCACGTTCTCGCCAAACCGATCACCATCGAACAGCTCAAGCAGACTTTGCTACACCTGCAGCAGAACCGCAAATAACGGTTGGAGACACGTGTTAGCTCGCAGATGACACATGGCGGAAAAATGACCAGCGGTTTGCAGGGCGAAACGATTATGTATTGCCGGCGAGACACTCGCGCAGTTGAGTAAGGTCGGTTAGGAGCACATCGGGCCGCAAACGGGGATCGGCGAGTTGTGCACTTTTGGCGCGAACGGCTTGCTTATCGCCGACAAACAGCGCCGTGCGAAATCCCAACCGACGCGCTGGGGCTATGTCTTCTTCGATGCGGCAACCCACGAGCAGAACCTCGGCTGGCTCCAGGCCGGCTTGCTGCAGCCGATCCAGCATTTCCCGAAACAACCGTTCCGAGGGTTTGCGCCCACCCGCTTGATAAGACCAGACCTGCCAGCGCTGCGGCAGCAGATCTTCCAGGGGCCTTTTCCAACCTTGCTCCTGCAATCCACGCTGAATATGCAGCCAGCTGAAAGCCTGCCCATCGGCAAGCAGCCCCTGAAACTCCAGGTGTTGCGATACCCACTGCAGCATGGCCAGTGCTCCCGGCATGGCCTGGGTGCCCTGGATGCTGCGTTGGTAAAAGTAGGCCACTTTCAGGCAGAACTCGTCGAGACTGCCGTAAAAAAGCGGATCGAAATTGAATTCGCTCGGCTTGAGTTTCTTGAACACGGCTTCCCAGACCTTCTCGGCTCGCACTTCCGGATAGCGATCGCGACCGCCGGCCTGGAATTGCTGTTCATCCAGCGCGGTCTGATACATGACGCGGAGATGTTCGGCCGGGTTTCCCGGTCGGCGGGTCATCGCCTGCCATAACTTGAACTCCCGCACGACTTTCTCGAAGGCCAATTCCGCAACAAACTTATCTTGCGGCAGCCAGACCAGCTCGCCGCCACTGATGGCCACCAGCACACCGTAACAACTCCACACCACACCACGTATTCCGGGCAGGCCAACCAGGTGGGGACGGGCTTTCCGCGGTGCAATCGTGGGCGGAGCAGGCCAGCTTAAGTCCCCACGCTTGTCCAGATATTCCGCATACTCTTCGAGCGTTAGAGGCATAGCGTATGCTGGCCGACCTGCGTCAGCCGCTCCTTCGAATTTTACTTATTGCCGATTGTTGCGAGTCCTCCCGTGTACAAGTCAGATTCGGTCGGCCCGTCTCCATCCCCACACCTTCTGTGCCATATTTTACGCTCTCCTCCGCCGATCTCAAAAATCCTGCCAAGCGCCCGCCGATTGCCCTTCTGGCCTGCCCAACCCACCGACATAACCCGTGAAATAGCTCTCCTGCTGCCAGCTACTCTTCCAGCCTGTCGCAGAGCAGTCGAAACTAACGGGCCATGTGCTGATGCGGCGTTATGTGCATCATTGTTGCCGACAACGCCTGCCGTCTTGCTCATCCCCACCGATTTACGGTTTTGAAATGGCGTGAGTGCGCAACACTATGACCCCAGGCAATGCCCGGTTGGTTTCCAACCGTGGCCCGGATATATGCGATGTGGAGGCCATTATGCCCAGATGCCTGTCAATGCGAACCGGCGTCGTTTAATTCTGGTGATAAGCGGTGAGCAAGTTGACGATTTCGTCCACGATGCGTTCGCCTGTTCCGGGCTCGGCATAGCTGTGCAGGCCCGTCCAGGTCTGGTAGCCACCCAGCTTGAAAGCCTCCCGATCGGGCAAATAACCGATCCAATCATTGGCCAGCTCGGCAATGTAGGTGTAACGGAAAGGCGAACGGCGTTTGATGTCCAGCCCGAGTTTGGTGAAAAACTCGCCAGGCACACCGGCCAGCGTGATGTCGCCTATCTGGAGCACCTGCAACCAGGTGGTGCGTTCCTGCCCTTGCAGCGGAGCCAGAATCTGACGCTGCTTGCGGAAGACCGCAGCGATGGCCTCGGCATTTTTCTCGGCACGCCGACGGCAGTAGCGCAAAACCGCTTGGTCTTCCTGCATTTCATCAAAGTGGCGGATGCGAAAGCGAAACGGTTTGCGAACGCCACGCAGCCTGGCAATCGGGATCGGTCGCGCATCATGCAGCGCGGCCCGCACCGCCGACTTGATACGGTAAACCGCCTCGTGACATGGCACGTTCAGATTGTGCGTTGAGCCGGAGGCGCCTTCCAGAAAACACACGATGCCTCCCAGCTCCTGTTCGAGTTCCTGTGCTGCCAGACCGTAAAAAGAAGGCGAACGCACGCCCGGCTTGCGTGTGCCGATGGTGTGCGTTGAATGATTGAAAAGCACAGCCACCCAGCGATCCTGACGGCGAAACGCCAACACTGGCAGGTCGGGATCAAAAGGCCCCGTCGGTCGCACTGCATCTTCTCGCGGTCCGATCCAGTAAATCGTACCGTCGCTCAGCAGCAGTCGGCTGTTCTGTCCAACCGTAGCTTCCTGACCAAGGGCAAAATAACACTCCGCCTCAGCCCGTTGCGCAACCGCTTTGGCCAGAGCCGACCGAATCCCTTCCTGTACTCGCCGGCAGAAAACCTCATCGCGCTCGTAGCCGTGTACGGTCACGGTACTGGGAGCGTGGTGAGTGTGCGTGGCGTGGATCAGCAACCGATCTGCGGGGATATCAAACTCCCTGGCAACCTGTTCCGCCACCGGATCGAGCAAGTCCCGCGTCAACATCAGAACATCGCAGGAGACGATCGCCAGTCGGCCCTGGCCTGGCTTTTCGAGTACCACGGCAACTGCCCGCAATTCTCCCTCCTGACCGGAAGCACGCCCGGGGAAAATGCTTCCGCCGATAACCATGCTGTCATCGGCCTGCAATGCTACTGCCGCAGCACCAACCAGTACCCGCTCGGCCGAGGAATTTTTCTCTTGACTGCTGGCAGGAAGTATTCCCAGCCAGCACGCCAGGCCAATAACCAAAGCAAAACCTGCGGGCGTGAAACACGTTCCATGCCGAAAGCTCGCCGATCGCAGCCCGGCGTGCCTGTTTGCTTGTACCATGCGGTCTTCCTCCAGGTGATCTCGACGCGGTTTCGCCAAATCCCGATGCATTTTTGCAAGTTGCGGCCACCAGCACATGTGCATTCAGCTACTGGCGCTACGGTAGTGTTGTAAAGACAGGCGAAAGATTTTGCCACTGATTGCCACCAGCACAACGCTGGCGAGCACGGTATAAACGGCCAGTTCCGGTTCCAGGGCTTTCACCATCACCCGCGCCGGCACGTTGGTGACGATGATCACCGGTACGACGAAGCTAAAGAACCAGCCGATCGGATACGCCCAGCGTCCGGTGAAGATTTCCCGCGGATAGCGCATGAAGGTAGTAAAGAGCCACCACACCTCGTACAGACTTTGATTGCGCACCAGCCAGACGGAAGCTGCCGTCAATAGTACCAGAAAACTGTAGGCAAGGGCTACACCGCAGCCGAAAAGTATCAAGAACAAGAGCAACCGCCCCAGCTCGACTGGCCAGCCCAGCCGCTCCAGCGCCACGATACTGACGCCCGCTCCCAGAAAGATGTTGGGCAAAGTCGCCCAGTCGAGATCGCGGGTGGTAATGAGGAACTGTTCATTCGCCGGTAAAAGCAGGTAGAAGTCCAAATCGCCGGTGCGTACCAGTTCGGAAAACTCGCTGCAGTTGATCAGGAAGAAAGTTTCGATGACCCCGCCAAGAGCGTAGTAGCAACCGACGAAAAAGAGGTATTCGTCCCGGCTCCACTCGGCGACCACGCGGGTATGGGTGAAGACCATGTCGTAAAAGATGAGCAGGATGGCCAGCCAGAGTATTTCAACGCTGACTTTGATCAAAAAGTTGCCACGAAAGGAAAGCTCGCGCATCAATCCGAAACGGGCAAACGCCAGCCAGACCCGTGCGTAATGCAAAAGGGCACGCATCTTCAGCCTCCGTAAGCGCTATAGCGACGCAGACCGCAACGGTATAGCCAACCAGCCAGCAGCGCCAGAGCGATCGCCCATGCCGCCTCGGTAGCCAGTGCTGAAAACAGCATGTCCTGCGGCACCTTGTTCAGAAAGATCGCCGCCGGGAAATAGGCCAAATACTGGAAGGGCAGGTTTTTCAGGATATGTGCGAACGTAGCCGGGAGCAAATCGAACGGAAACATGTGTCCGGATAGAAAGAAATTCAGTGTGCCGACCACGTAAAGAAAGGACGATACCTCCAGAAACCAGAAGCCGAGCATTCCCAGGGCAGCCTCAAAGAAAAAGCCGACCAGGAATCCAAGAACCAGCGAAACCGCATACGCCAGCAGCACCGGAGCGCTGGGCCAGCCTGCGAAAAAGTCGCGGCAAAGGAAAAAGAGCACGGCATAGGGAACGGCGGTCATGGTGATGTAGGCCACTTTGTGCGCGGCCCGGTATGCCAGGAGATAAGGTAGCAGCGAGATGGGCTGCAGCAGGTATTTTTTCAGGTTGCCGTCGCGGATATCACGGGCAATTCCCTGCGCCAATCCCGGCATGCTCGAAAACATCCGGCTGATGTGCACCAGCAGCAGATAGGAGATCATCTCATTGAGGCTAAATCCGCCCAGTTCTCCCTCAGACAATCGTCCGGCGCCGGCGTAAACGGCCAGCCAGAGCAGAATGGTGGTCAGCATCGGCAAAAAACGCAGCAAGGTGCTCAGGATAAAGTCGAGCCGATAGGCCAGACGTTCCACCAGAGCGATGCGGAGAATCCGGCCATATTTGCCTGCCTCGAGCAAAAAGGAGGCACGTGGCCAGACACTACCAGAATCGTCCGAGCGGTCGGCTTGCTCAAACGGTAGTGAGCTGAGAGTCGGTTTCATGGGCTGCTAGCGGCTCTTCGAAGACGCGGGCAATGACCTGTTCCAGAGGCGGATCCTGAACATTCAGGTCGAGGACGCGGTGATGGTCGAGGATAGCGGCGAGCACCTCCGGCAACCGTCGCCGTTCCACACGTAACTCGATCAGGGGGCCATCCGCGTGGACCACTTCGCCGTAGCGGCGAAAGGGTACAGGGTCAGCTTCTTCGGCCAGCTGGAGTTTCACCAGTTTGGATTGGCTAAACTGTTCGATGATGCCGGCGAGTGGGCCGTCGTAGATCAGCTGGCCATGCCTGATTACCATCACTCGTTCACACAACGCTTCGACATCTTTCATGTAATGGCTGGTGAGCAGGATGGTAACGCCCCGGCGACGATTGTATTCACGCAAGCAGCGCCGGATACTTACCTGGGCAACGACATCCAGACCGATGGTCGGCTCATCCAGCAGCAGCAGGCGAGGCTGGTGCAACAATGCTGCGATGAGTTCCATTTTCATGCGTTCGCCCAGGGACAGCTCACGAACCGGTTGACGCAGCAGATGAGCGACACCGAAGAGTTCGGTTAATTCGTCCAGCGTTTGCCGAAATTGATCGAGATGCAGAGAATAAATGGCCCGGTGCAGGGCAAAACTGTCGGCAGCGGGGAGGTCCCACCACAGTTGGTTCTTCTGCCCCATGACCAGGGCCAGCTGTCGGCGGAAAGCATTGGCCCGTTCCCAGGGAACGAAGCCGAGCACTCGCGCTGTGCCCGAGGTGGGATAAATGAGGCCGGAGAGCATTTTCAGCGTGGTGGTTTTACCCGCACCGTTGGGTCCTAAAAAGCCAACGATTTCGCCGGGTTCGATGCGGAAACTGATACCGTCCACGGCACGAACTTCCCGGTACCGCCTGCGGAATAAACCCCGGATCGCTCCCAGCAAGCCTTCCTGTTTCTGATAAACGCGATAGATTTTGGTCAGGCCGTGGGTTTCAATAATTGGCCCAGCATCCAATGGGTTAGTTACCGTGGTCATGCCGTTCCGGGTGGCGCTGATCCCCGCCAGTAGCGTGCCAGCAGAGCACGCGCCGATTCCCACCGGCGAAAGACCGTGCGTTTGCTGATGCCCAGAATAGCTGCTGCCTGGGCGGCGGTCAGTCCATTATAGTACAGCAAGTCGAAAACCTGCCGTTCCGGTTCCGGTAACTGCTGGGCCTGCTGATGGAACTCGGTGAGTTCGGATAGAAGCGGGGGATGCTCGTTTTCGGGAGAGGCGGTTTCTTCGACGAGCGTTTTCACTTTGCCCGTATCGGTAACCACGAATTTTCCCGTGTCGTGGTGGCTGGCCATTCCCTGCGGCCCATAGTAATGGCGACACAGGTCAATCAATTCGCGTCGAATGGCGGTGGCAGCACGGCAGAAATACTCGGCCAGGCTGGCCGGAGGCGATTGGAGTAAACTCCGCCACAAACGCATCAGGGCTCGCTGCAAAATATCGTGCGTGTCCTCCCAGCGGTGGACGTGTTCGAAACCGCGATGGTAAAGTCGCCGCGTTAGCTCTTCCAGGCGGTCGCAGGTACACTGGATAAGAGAGTTGGCAGCACTCAGGTCGCCTTGTTGCCAGCGAACAATCAGAGCTTGCAGGTCGGAATCTACGCGGCCATTCACGGTTGAGCTTCCATTCGAGTTGCTGGCCGAGTTTGCTGGGTGCCTCCATCGTGTTATACAGACAAGCCTTCCCGCCGTCCAAAGCCCGGCTCACTAACCGTGCTGGCCAGCATCGCCCGGCGATCTATCGCATGGCGAAACCGATACCGAGTGCATCAGCCCTGTGCGTCAGGCTGAGTCGGCCCAGCTATCGCTCGCCGCGAGGCTACTCGGACGAACCACTGCAAGCCGTTGGCCCGGGAAATTCTTCAAGCTGCCCGGCGACCGGTCGGGTGGCGTCTATGAAGAACCACAGCCCGGCGGCAGTGAGGTAAACCAGAGCGAACAGACCGAAATTGAGATCGTAACCGATACGCTCGGCCACGAGCTCCGAATGGGTGGTGGCGTAATACGATTTTGCCCATTGCACCACCGTGCCGGTTACCAAATTGGCAGCCGCACCTCCCAGATTGCCGATGGTGTTCATGCAGCCGGCCACAATAGCAGCGTAACGCTTGCCGATGTCCTGACAAACGGCCCAGCTGGGCCCCATAGTAATGTCGTTCCAGAAAGCCGCCAGGGAGATGCACAACGCAAACAGCCAGGCCCACGGGGCCACGATGCATAGCGGAAAGCAGGCCGCACAAAGCAGATGGCCCAGAATACCGAACCGCCGGCGTCCCCATTTGCGGTCACCGGTACGGCGAATCCAGCGGTCAGTAAGCCAGCCACCAATGATGCAACCAAGAGCACCGAAAATGAGAGGCCCACCTTTGAACAACCCGCCCAATAGACTCTCGCGCGCCACCCCGTAATGTCGTTCCAGAAAACCGGGCAAATAGGTGATGTGAAAGTACCAGCCGAAGGCGGCACAGAAATACATCAGGCACAGCGCCCACAGATTGCGGTCGGTCAGTAATCGCAGCCAGGGCACGCCGCTGTGTGCTGTTTCTTCCTCCAGGCGACCGAAACGGATGCGCTCCAGCTCTCCCGGACTGACGCCGGGATGTTCTTCGGGACGATCGCGGAACCACAGGGCGAAAGCCACGCACCAGAGCACACCGATGCCACCAAAAATCCAGAAAGCAACTCGCCAGCTACTGTCCTCGTGAAGGCCCAAACCGCGTCCCAACAACCATTCCACCAGCACGACCCACAATAACGGCGTGAGCCCGCCCATGAGTCGGCCGCTGAACCACACCGCTCCCTGGGCCTGACCCCGTTCGCTAAACGGCATCCAGTTGTGCAGGGCACGGGTGATATTCGGATAGGCTCCTGCTTCTCCCACGCCGAATAAAAAGCGAATGGCGATCAGCCAGCCCAGAGCGACGGTGCCGGTACCGAACACGTGCCAGCCGTTGGTGATTTCCCAGGCTGTGAGTCCGGTCAGGGCGGTGAATGCAGACCACCACAGCACAATGCGGATTAGCGTGCGTTTCGGTCCGAAGACGTCCCCAAGCCAACCGCTAGGCACTTCGAAAGTGGCGTAAGCGAACGTGAAAGCAGTGAACGCCCACTTCAACACCTCGACACCAGTTCCCGGTCCGAACAGGGCACTGGCAATCGCCGGTGCGGCTGCCCCCATAGCGACTCGGTCCAGGTACGTGATCATGGAGAGCAGACACAAAAAGGCGAGCACACGGTAACGGATGCCAGTATCAGGAAGTTTCGCCCCAGGGGGCATGGTCTTCTCCGTTTGACAGGGAGCGATTCGCGACCTAAATTTGTGCGACCAAAGAGAGGCGCAGCCAACTGTGCATGGTCCCTGCTCTTTGGCGGTCTGACGCCTTTGGGGAGGGGCGTCAGTACCAGGCGAGAGAGGGAGAGCATGGAGCTTCTGAGGGGACCCTCTCTCGCCCTTTTTATGCGCGGGCTTTTTGACAGGCCAGCAGTTCAAAGCTAGGCTTGTAAACACCCGACTCGCCCGCAAACACCGCAAAAGGATTGTCAGGACCGTGATGAAGAAGACCGGTCCCAGCCGCCCGTCCCAGAATCACCCGCAAGGATCGCATAGGGATTGTCAGGGTCGTCCGCAGATTCGATTGGTTCGGGCGAGCTGGAGATGCTGACAATCGCGAATTGCGGCAGACGCAACCTTCGAGTGGATAGGCACTGCTGCCCGGTAAACTGGAGCAGCGGTGCCGCCAGGCCCAACAGGCGGAGGAAGACGGTGCCAGCGGAGTTGCATGATCGCAAATCCGCAGTGCTGACGCGGCTACGCTTTGAGCGTTGCCTGGAAGAGGGCCGACTGCGCGAAGTCTGGCTCGCCGTCGGCCCGGAAGGTAAACGCCGACTCGTCACTTACGTCAAAGGATTCCTGGGCCGCGAGCCTGAAAGTTCCATCCCACAGCTGGCAGAGCAGCGATTGACGGCGGTTCGACATCCACATTTGCTCGGAGTGGAAGCAGTGATCCCCGAAGGAGGCCGGGTGGTCATTGTCAGCGAATCGGCCGAATGCACCTGGGCAGAGTATTTTCGCACCACTCCTCTGGAGGGCCCCTATGGTTTACGCCGACAACGGCTGCTGAGCTTGCTGGGCCAGGTAGCGCAAGCGCTGGATTATTTGCGGCGAGAACATGCCCTGATGCATCTGGGTTTGAGTCCGCGGGTGCTCTGGTTGCGAAATGGACAGGCTGCCGTCAGCGATTATGGCATCGTCGAGCTGCTCCTGGTGCCGCTGCAATGTTCCCCGGCCCAGTACAGTCCCCGATACGCAGCTCCGGAGGTATTTGCCGGTCGGCCTACCTGGGGCAGCGACCAATTCAGTCTGGCGACGATTTACCAGGAGCTCCTTACCGGCGCTCACCCGTTTCGTGTTGCTCGTTTACGTGATCTGACCGGTGAAAGCTGGCACGAGCCGGACCTGGAACCTTTGCCCGCTGGTGACCGAGAGGCAGTAGCACGTGCTCTGGCTCGTAATCCCGCCGATCGGTTTGCGAATTGTTCGGACTTTGTACGTGCTTTACAGGAAGCCCCCCGACGCGTCGAAGCCGTTTCCAACCACCGCGCAAAACTAATCCTGCCCGGTCAGATGGAGTTCGACCTGTCCGCACCCTGGTTCAGCCGCCAGCTGCACAATCAAGTCAGCCGACTTGTTCACCTCGCCAGTCAGGGTTTGGAGGTGCGTGAGTATCGCGGTATGCGTTACCGCTACAACCAGAAAGGAATTCTGGAACACACCTGCGCTGCCGTGCTTGCACCTGGCGTGGCCTGGGAAAAAGTCATGGGATTTTTGCAGACCTGGCCCGTGCGCATCTTGCTGCTTGATGGTTTCCAGATCGTGGTTCGGCTGATCGGCAGTGAAAGCTGGTGGCAGAAACTTGTTCCTGTCTCCAACGATATCATCGAGGTACGGCTCTGGTTCGAACCTGCCTGGTCAGGCATGACGAGAGTGCGTATTGAGATGGAATATGTGGGTAAATTCCCCCGCCAGGCCCGGCAAATCCTGGAGCAAATCGGACCCATTTTCCTGGAACAACTTCGTTCGTACTTGATGGCCACTCCGGAACGCCGCGAGCATGAACGGTTCCCATACACCGAACCTCTCCGCGTCATTTACGGCTTGCCGGACGGCCAGACACGCCAGGAAATAACCGTGATCGGTCAGGACATTTCATCCACGGGCATTCGGTTCCTTTCGCCCGTCCCCTTACCGGAAGAGCCGGTGCACATCGTTCCTGCCGGTGAAGGCTCCGACAGGGCCATTGCTCTGCCAGCGAGCATCTTGCGGGTTCAGCCCTGCGATGAAGGTTACATAGTAGCCGCTCGCTTCTTGCTCGATCCGGATGACTCTTTGGATGAACCGCCCCGCTAGCAAACCGCTCGTGTGCGTTGTCTCAGCAAGGCCGCCTTGAATCAGGCAGCTCCGCCGCCCAAGACAAGCCAATAGCCGTTTGGGGCACGGCACTTAGGTGGCATAAACAACTCGTTAGCTCCGGCATCTATGACTTTTGTCAAAGGGATGCCTGGCGTCGTTTTGGCACTTTGACGCGTACTTACCGACTGGATTTGTCCAGCTGGAAACGTGAGCGCGGCACAAGCATTGACAAGTTGCCAGGCCGCAATGCTGCAAGAGACTGCAAGCCCGAGTTCCGCCGATTGCCGTTGGTTTTGGACGAAAGCGAACACACTGATAGCGTTTGAGCGGCACCCAATCGTGAATTCGGTGTCTAAGATAGTGGACGCTGCGGTGGCTGGCCGATATAATCGGAAGCGATAACCGACTGGAAACTTCCTGCCTCGAGCCTGCCTGAAACTGCTCTCTATTGCCGCCTTCCTTGAGGCTACCATTCATCCTGATCGCTGCACGGGGCCCTGCGGGTAAAAGCAACAATCAATGCCGACCCTACAATTTTGTCAGTGGTCCCGCAAAATAAGTCCTGAGCGAGACGACTGCTTGCATCCGCGGTATTGCTAGAATCGCAACCAGGGCATATACCACTAATCGGGAAGCTGGCATCACCCAATACCTTGGGAACGATTTGTGAGGCGGCATTTACCGGAACCGAACAAATGCCGCGTCGCTCCTGAAAACGGGGCGGAGGAGCGATGGCGGATGGGCACTGTGGCCTGCCGAAACACGCCCCGATGCAAGGCAACCAGAAGGAGGTTAGCCATGCGCATTCGCGTCTTTGAGGCTAGCCTGGCGACCGTACTGGCATGTAGTCTGGTGCTGGCCCAGGGTAGCCTGAAATCCGGCCCGCAGGTCGGGCAGAATCGTGGCGGAGCATTCCATCCGCTCAACGTCATCAATGTGGATCAGCCGGCCAAGAACGGTCAGAAGAATTGCTTTGTCTGACAGTTCGGCGGCGCTCCCGTCGCGCTCATCTTCGCCCGTGAGCTGAACGACGGCTTGACCAGTCTGGTCAAGAAATTGGACGGGGCGGTTGCCGGCAACAAGTCCATTAAAGCCTGCGTTGTGTTCCTGTCGGACGATCCGGAGTTGGAAAAGCGTATCAAGTCCCTGGTGGAAAAAGAGGGGATCAAGAACGTCAGCTTCGGTATAGACAACCCGGCCGGCCCGAAAGGCTGGAATATCGCCAAGGAAGCTGAAGTCACGGCAGTTTTCTACAAGAGCAACAAAGTCGTGGCTAACCATGCCGTGCCTGCTGGCGGGCTGAACGCCAAGACGGTAGAGGCAATTATCGCCGATCTCAGCAAGTTACAATAACGACTTGCTGAAAAGGCTTGCGAGACAGCCCGCTCATTGCCTCTGCCTTCGTGCACTGACGAAGTCTCCGTGGCTGGAAACAGTCAGTACCGATTGTGAGCCGGATGTAGCTGGGTCGGTGAACTGGCCCAGCGTTGAGTAGCCTTGGCCGCCGGCTTTATTGACCGGCGGCCTTTTCCTTAAATGTGCCGGGATTTTCCATACACACGCCTGCATTGGAACAGAAAGCAACCGTAAGTGTGTGCGAATTTTTCCCTATGCCAGTAATTTAGACGTCAACCGAAGCTGTCAGATACATTGCCTCTGGTTCCTGATACCGGAATTGTCCCTGGTGCAGCGAATCTTGGCAAAAGCCTCGGGCTATGTCGCACAGCAATTACTTAGCCGAACGACTGGCTGAATATGCTTGCCGTCTTCGTTACGAGGACCTGCCCGCCGGGGTAGTGCACGAAGTGAAGCGGCGATTTATTGATTCTTTTGCGACTGCCGTGGGTGCCTGGTCGGCGGATGCGCCGCGGATTGCCCGGCGGTGTGCCTTGCGCGTTCAGAGCCTGCCACCTGCGACGTTGCTGGGGGGTGGAAAGTCCAGCGTGGAGTGGGCCACTTTCGTCAACGGTTTGCTGGTGCGCTACCTGGACTTCAATGACACCTACCTGTCACTGGAACCAGCTCATCCGAGCGACAATCTGAGCGCCATCTGGGCGGTTGGCGAACTGGCAGGGGCGAGCGGCCGCGATTTGATCACTGCGACGGTGCTGGCCTACGAGATTCAGTGCCGGCTTTGCGATGCCGCTTCCCTGCGCCGGCATGGGTTCGACCATGTGGTTTACGGGGCGATTTCCTCGTGTCTGGCGGCGTGCAAATTGTTAGGTCTCGAACCGCGTCGCACCGTACACGCTCTGGGTATAGCCGGCGTCAGCAACATCGCCTTGCGGCAAACACGTGCGGGCGAACTCAGCATGTGGAAAGGGGCTGCATTCGCCAATGCGGCTCGGAACGGCGTATTTGCCGCCTTATTGGCCGCGGAAGGAATGACCGGACCGGCGCCGATTTTCGAGGGAGAGCTGGGGTTTATGAAACTGATCACCGGCCCTTTTACGCTCCCGCCGCTGGCTGGCGAGCTGGCCCCCGCTGGTGCCGATGATTTCATGATCCGCCGCACTTATATCAAATTCTGGCCAGCGGAATACCACGCTCAGAGTGCTATTGACGCTGCGTTGCAACTCCGCTCGCAAATTCCTCATCTGGACGATATCGAACGCATTGACATTTTCACCTTCGATGCTGCGGTGGACATTATCGGCAAAGACCCGGAAAAGTGGCGGCCCCGCACCCGCGAAACTGCCGATCACAGTTTGCCCTACTGCGTAGCTGTCGCTTTGTATGACGGCGAGGTGACGCTGGCAAGTTTCGACGACCGCCATCTGCACGACGAACGGCTACTGCAACTGGTAGCCAGAGTTCAGGTACATCGCGATGCCCATCTCTCGGCTCGGTATCCGCAAGGGATTCCTAATCGTGTAGTCGTGCAGCTGCGCGACGGTACGACCCTGACCGCTGAGGTGGAATATCCCCGTGGCCATGCCCGAAATCCCCTCACGGATGCCGAACTGGAACAAAAGTTCCGCTCTCTGGTGGTGCCTCTTTACGGTGAAACTCGCACTCAAACGCTGCTGGAAGGTTTGTGGAATCTGGATAGCATCAGCTCGACTACCTCTCTGATGGAAATGTTCAGGCTCGATGATGCTGGCGTCTAATTTCGTGTATGTTACGCTCAGGGGATTAGCGTGTGGCACTTGTTTCGTTGACGAACGCTGTACATGGCAGAGTTGGCCTGAGTGTGGAAGTCGGAGCCACAGCGGTCGGGAAGTGACCGCCTCGCCGCAAAAAATTTTCTCTTGACTCTGGACGTTTTGTTGCCAGTGTATAGTGTATCGCCACCATCAGGCCAGGACCCACAAGCTAACCCGCCTGAAAGCCTACCAGCGCAATGAGAAACAAGTTTGCCACGGATGGCCTGGGTGCCAGGTGAAAACAATCCGGCACGGAAGGTGTACATTTTTAGCCGCAATTGTATCGTTTGGAGACCGCGGGGAGGCTTTGGGCGTCTTGACTAGATTCTCATTCGAGAGAAGCTAACCAGCACGGGGCTGGTAGCGAATATGTCGTAGGTCGGCGCAGGCATTTGCCGATCGCCTGTCGCTCAAGGGAGGGAGGTACGATGCAAAGGACCTGGATGACGCTGGCACTGGCCGCCACACTGGTCGTGCTCTGGTCAAGCGGGGCGAGCTTCTCGGCTGACCCCAAGTACACCATCAAGGAGGTGATGAAGTTGGCCCATGTCGGTAAGCCGGCTTTGTGTGCCAAAGCAGTGCAGGGCAAAGCTACCGATGATGAGAAGAAGCAGCTTCTGGAGCTGTACGAAGCACTTGCCGCCAACAAACCACCGCGCGGCGATGAGAAGGCCTGGGAAGAACGCACCAAAGCTCTGGTGGAAGCTGCGAAAGCCCTGGTCGCCAACGACAAGGACGCCATTGCTAAGTACAAGAAAGCTCTCAATTGCGCCGGCTGCCATAAGGAACACAAGCCGAGCTAGCGCGACTGCAACTCCCCATAGGCGGCTTGTTTGACAGGGCATTTGCGCTGATCAGGTGCTGCCGAGCGGATGCTTGCCTTTTAGCAGGGCGGTCTTTAAGCCGCCCTGCTTTTTATTTGCATGGCCAAGAACCGTTTCTGCTGACGTGCCCAACGGATTGAACATTCCTGACCCACAACACCGCAGACGCCGCGTGATTCCGCGGGTTCCAAGACGACTTATCCATAGGAGCGCCTGGCTCCGGCCCGGGAGCAACATGGCACTCTTGCCTTGGGTGCGGTCAAACATACAAAAGAAGAAGCAAGGCCATCGCAGCTCTGCAAGTGGGAATGCAGAGCGCGTATGGCCTGGGTAAATGGGGCCTCTAACAAAAGGAGCGAAGCTATGCGTCTGCTCGGTGTGGTGCTGGCGGCAATCGCCCTGCTGGCTGTGGTCGGTCTCGTGCAGGCCGCGGACAAAGAGGTTACGCTCAAGGGTAACATTTGCTGCGCCAAGTGCGAATTGAAAAAGGAGAAGACCTGCGCCACCGTGATCGTCGTCAAAGAGGACGGCAAGGAGGTGGTGTATTACTTTGATGCGGCCTCCGGTAAAAAGTACCATAGCGAGATTTGCACGGAATGTAAAGCTGGCGAGGTAACGGGAGTGGTATCGAAAGACGGGGACAAACTGGTGATCAAAGTGAGCAAGGTGAGTTTCAAATAAGCTTGACCGAATCTTGCTTACCGAGCCTGCATGCAGAAAAAACCGCCGGGAGCGATCTGCCCGGCGGTTCTTGTTTGGCGAGTCCATGGGCTGGCCAGTTCTGGACTGGGGGCTATACCGGAAATTGACCCCCGTCTGTTATCTCACACTGAGCGCACCCTGATAGAAAATCATGAGCGAATTGCTGGCGCAGCTGAGTAAGCGTCGCCACGGTGGTTTTACCATTACCGGTGAATTGACGGCTCCGCTGGGGCAGTTTCATGTAACGGCTTTGTTCGGGCCTTCAGGAAGTGGCAAAACGACCTGGCTCCGTCTGCTTGCCGGGTTGGAATGGCCTGATGAGGGACTTATCCGGTTCGGCTCGGAAATCTGGTTCGACAGCCAGCAGGGGATCTGCCTTTCGCCGCAGCAGCGCGATATTGGGTTCCTGTTTCAGTCGTATGCGTTGTTTCCGCATCTAACAGCTGAGCAAAACATCGCCTTCGGTTTACACGCTCTGCCGCGCCAGGAACGCCGCCGACGCACCGACGAAATGCTTGTGCTGGTGCAGCTGGAGAGAAAACGGCACGAATATCCGCATCGCCTTTCCGGAGGGGAACAACAACGGTTAGCGTTGGCCCGCGTGCTGGCCCGGCGGCCGCGGTTATTGCTCCTGGACGAGCCGTTCTCCGCGCTCGACCTGCACCTGCGGCGGAGTTTGTGGCAGCAGTGGCGGCAATTGCTGGAGCCATTCGCCATCCCTGTTTTTCTGGTCAGCCATGATCGTGAAGAAGTGCTGAGCCTGGCCCATGAAGTTGCCATCATTTTCGACGGCAAAGTTTACCAGACCGGTTGCGTTGAGGAAGTTTTTAGCCGGCCTAAGGACGCCGTGGTCGCTCAGTTGGTTGGCATGGAAACGGTTCTGGCGGGACGTATCGCGGCAATAGACTGCGACACGGTACGGGTAGAAGTTGGCCGGGCCTGTCTGACCGTGGCGCTGCCCCAGGCGAGCCAGACAAACTCCTTCCATCTGGCTGTCGGTGCACCTGTGCTGATCGGCATTCGCGGCGAGGATGTGCTCCTGGTCCGCGAACCGCTTGCCCCGACCGATGTCAGTGCTCGCAACTTGTTGCCGGCCACGGTGACCGGTCTGGAGTCGGCGGGCCAGCTCATTCGGGTTCAGCTCGATGCTGGCTTTTCGCTGACGGCTATAGTTACTCGCGCGGCCGCGGATGCTCTCGCACTCCACCCGAAGCAATCCGTCACCGCTCTTGTCAAAGCCAGCAGTATCCACCTCATTCCCCGTGCGTAGTCGCCCAATAGCTGGCAAAGGCAGTGTGGCCAGCGCCACTCGGAGCAATTGCTGTTTGGAAACGCCGTTAGCCGACTCTCGCAATGGATTCCGCGTATGGTTCGCCAGTAGTGACCGGAAACAACAATGTTTGATGTGCGAAGAGCGTGTCGGCACAGCAGCGGCCCTGCAAAAACCTCCAACGGCAGCGCTTATTTCATCCGCACGCGGGAGTAATGGAGCAGCGAATTGTTCCTGCCCAAATGCGCTTACTTACTCCAAATCCTTCCATTGTGGAACCATGCCATCGTCGCGGATCATTATTGCCGCCAGGGCTTCCGGCTTGGCGTTGTAACGAATACGCCGAATGGCCCCATCAGCCATAGCAGAGTTGAAATAACCGGGATGGGGCGAACCCATTGCAAAGTCTGGCACCGGATCACGATTGTCCTGCATCGGTTTGAGTTTTTCATCATCGGGATGGTAACGCACGATCGTGTCGTTGCCCCAACCGTCTACAAAACTCCAGTCATCGTTGCCGGGATTTTGATTGATTTTCCCCACCTGCATCCGTTTTTCCGCCAGCAACAAAGTGTTGCTGACCCCGTCTGGGACTCCGCCATCGAGAGAAACAGTTCGCAGTTTCGGGCCTTTCTCCGGGTACCAGTGGGAACTGCGAATGACCATACCGCAGGCGGTGTAATCACCATAGGGCGGCACGTACCGTGCCTTGAGCCAGTCCGCCTTCTGGGCCGGGCCGGTGACACCACCGTTGCCAGCGTAATCAATCCCGGCCATCGTCAATCCGCGGGCATTCTTTTCGTTGACGCCAGGCTTGCGCCGCTCCGGGCAGAAATAAATCGGTATCACCGTCTGGCGGATTTCGTCGTCGCTGGTTTTGCGATAGACTTGATGGTGTTCCACGTAGGGCAGAATCTGATAAGCCCAACCCCATTCCTGAGACGGAGCGGGGACCACCTGGGCTCCGTCTGGCAGTTTACCACCAAGCGGAGGGTTCCGTTCGGTCTTCCCTGCGGAACTGTAAGCGCGACCCTGTTCGGCATGACCGCCACCGCTGGGGAAAATGTTGTAATCGTTATGGTAGTTGTGAAACGCTATCACGATCTGTCTGAGGTTGTTAGCACATTTCATCTGGCCGGCAGCGGCACGCACCCGCATGATTGCCGGTAGCATCAGCGCCATTAGCAAAAGCAATAGCGCCACCATCGCAAGCAGGTCCAGCACCGAAAATCCCCAGCGGCAAACGTACCTTCGCTGCGACATGATTTGCCCTCCTGTGTGCCATAGGTGAATTGGCCCGATTCCCTAACTCTGTGCACAGACCCCTGCGGAGACTTTACGAGAGCAGCAAACATTGTCAAGGGGCGACCGCTGGCACCACCAGGTTACCGCTCGAGTCAACTTCCCCGGCAGGAATTGCTGGTAGCGGGGATCGCGTCCCTGTGACCAAGAGACCGGTCGAGCCAACTTCCCCGGATTGCTGATCCTCGATTGCAGCGCAGGCAACCGTTGCATCAGCAACTCGGCTTGCGGAACCGGCCAGGCATGCGTTAGATAATCGGCACAACGGGTCGCAAATAGCACAGGGGCGAATATAATTTCCTGGCCTGCCATTTCCCGAAAGGAGGAAGGTACACGTGTTGAATCTGGAATTGCAGCGTCGGGTTGAGGAACTGGCTGCGGAGCTTACCAAGCTACGGGATAGTCTTTGACATCCCGAGCAAGCAAGCGGAGCGCGCACGCCTGGAAACCCAGATGGCCGCGCCAGGGTTTTGGGATACCCCGGAACAGGCTCAGCAGACGATTGCCGCGCTCAAACCGTTGGCCGCTCTGCTCAAACCGTATGAGGAACTGGAACGCAGCCTGGCCGATTTGCAAGCCCTGGCCGAACTGGCCCAGGAAGACGCTTCTCTGGAACCGGAATTGCAGCGGGAATTGCACCGGGTGGAACGCCAGCTCCGCGATTTTCAATTGCAGGCGATGCTCAGCGGGAAATATGACGCTTGCAGCGCCTACCTGCGTGTCCAGGCCGGTGCTGGCGGTACGGATGCCTGCGACTGGGCGGAGATGCTTCTGCGCATGTATTCCCGCTGGGCCGAGCAGCACGGCTACCAGGCGGAGCTAGTGGACCTGGTGCCCAACGAAGAAGGCGGAATACGCAACGCTACGCTGCTGATTCACGGCGACTATGCCTATGGCCGATTGCAGGGAGAAACGGGCGTGCACCGACTGGTCCGCATCAGCCCGTTTGATGCAGAGGCAAAACGGCACACGTCTTTCGCCGCCGTGGATGTGATGCCAGAAATCGAAGAGACTCCGGAAATCGAAATTCGCCGCGACGAAGTGGAACGGCAGACGTTTTGCAGCGGTGGGCCCGGTGGGCAGCATCAAAACAAAACGCAGAGCGGCGTAAGGCTCATCCACAAGCCGACCGGCATTGTTGCCGAGTGCCGGTCGGAACGCAGCCAGCGCCGCAATGAGGAGATGGCCTGGAACCTGCTGCGTGCCAAACTGCTCCGCCTGGAAGAACAGAAACGCCGGGCGGAGATCGAGAAAAAGTACGACGAAAAAGGCGAAGTCGCCTGGGGTTATCAGATTCGCAATTACGTGCTGCACCCGTACACGCTGGTCAAGGATAACCGCACCGGTGTGGAAACTTCCCAGGTGCAGCGTGTCCTGGACGGTGAGCTCGACGAGTTTCTGGAAGCCTATCTCCGCCAGAAAATCGAGCAGGAGCATCGCAAACCTGCCGCTGGAACTGCGGTTAGTGTTTCGAGTGCCAACAGGGTAGAACAACCCGCCTGAGCTTTTCACCAAACCCACCCCATCGGCTGCGGGCACTGCTAAATCAATTTCCCAGCCACGAGTGAGCTGACACCGCTTGACTGTCCGCCCTTGGCCCAGCCGTAAAACCGTGAGCTAAACTATAGGCAAGCGGATATCGAAACGAAACACGTGGCCGCGAAGGATTCAGCCTGGAAGTATCGCACCGCTTTGATGAACTGTGGCATTGAGTTGTTCAGGCTAATGGGAGATGGAACATGCGGGTAGCGGTGGTCGGTATGGGTTATGTCGGTCTGGTCACAGCCAGCTGCCTGGCCGAAAGCGGTAACGAAGTAGCCGGCATGGACGTGGACGAACGCAAAATCGCCCGGCTTCGGCAAGGCGAAGTTCCCATTTACGAGCCGGGGCTGGAAGAGCTGGTGAAGCACAACCTCCGCGACCAGCGGCTCGCATTCACAACGAGCCTGCAGGAGGCGGTAGCGCAAGCCGAGGTGATTTTCATCTGTGTTGGCACGCCACCACTGGCTGACGGCCAGGCTGATTTGTCCAGTCTCTGGGCGGTTGGCGAGGCACTCGCCGAACTGTGCCGACCGGAACAGCTGATCGTCATCAAGAGCACCGCACCGGTGGGAACGAATCGGCAACTTTGGGAGCGAATGCGGCGACGGGCCGGATTCACTTTCGACGTGGCCAGCAATCCGGAATTTCTCAAAGAAGGTGCGGCTGTTGAGGATTTTATGAAGCCCGACCGTGTGGTGGTCGGCGTGCGGACCGAACGAGCCGAGGAATTGTTGCAGCAGCTCTACGCTCCCTTTTTGCGTGCCGGTCAGCCTTTTCTCGTAATGTCGCCAGAAAGCGCCGAGGCTACCAAATATGTTGCCAACGCTTTCCTGGCCACGAAAATCAGTTTCATCAACGAGATGGCCAACCTGTGCGAACGGCTGGGTGCCGATATTAACGACGTTCGTCGGGGAATCGGCTACGATAAGCGGATTGGCTTTCAGTTTCTGCATCCCGGAGTGGGTTTTGGCGGCAGTTGTTTTCCAAAAGATTTGCAAGCCCTGGCGGCTCTGGGCAGGCAACAGGGATTACCCTTGCGCATCATCGAGGCGGTGCTGGAGGTCAACGATCGGCAAAAACGCGTGTTGTTGCACAAGATGCGCTGCCACTACGGTGCACTGACGGGCAAAGTCTTCGCCGTGTGGGGATTGTCCTTCAAACCTCGTACCGATGACATTCGTGAAGCGCCGGCACTGGTGTTGCTCGACGAATTGCTGGCGGAGGGGGCAACCTGCCGCGTGCACGACCCGGCCGCGATGGAAGCAGTGCGCCGTGTTTACGGCAACCGCTTGACCTATTGCGACAAACCTTACACGGCTCTGGAAGGTGCAGATGGCCTGGTCATTGTGACCGAGTGGCCGGAATTCCGCAATCCTGATTTCTACCTGATGGGACGATTGATGCGGCAAAAAGTAATTTTTGACGGCCGCAATTTGTATGAGCCGAAAGTTGTCCTGGAACACGGCTTTCATTATTACGCTATCGGGCGTGCCATTCCGGCTATCCGAACCGGTCTCCTGCAAGCCGAAACCTAAAGGGATGCATTGCCGGATAACGCGGCGTTAACCCCCGGAGTCAACCGCGGACTGGTTCGTCTGCGGCCGCTTCAGCCGCCGAGCTGGCCAGGCGTTTATAGTAAATGCACAAACTGTCGCCAGGAGCGTAAAAATCCGGGATGGTGCCAGCTAAACGGTAACCGTGCTTTTCGTAAAAGCGTCGCGTTGGCTCATAACTGGGCAGGGAACTCGTTTCGACCCGAATCACCTCGCCGCGCTGCGCACGAATCCGTGCCTCGGCAGCTTCGAGCAATCGCTTACCGATACCGTGCCGCTGATATGGTTTGCCCACCACGATCCAGTAAACGTCCCAGGTGTGAAGAGTAAGCGGCGTCGGGCCGTAAATAATAAAACCGATCAGGGCAGTCGTCGGTGCCGGCGTCGGACTTACCGAAGCGAAAGGCAGCGGATATTCGGGCCCGGGTAGCGGCGTGGATTCTGCCAGCGGATCTTCAGAAAAGTCGCTGCCTGCGGCGAGGCGAAAATCAGCCAGTTCAGCCA
>Ga0079995_1058240_pt1 | contig 67369 bp, 60 predicted proteins | sample FaiFalFF_MnMetaG_2_FD_69198 | JGI IMG/M metagenome (GOLD analysis project Ga0079995, IMG submission 69198) | Freshwater microbial communities from Yellowstone National Park, Wyoming, USA - Fairy Falls C (FF_Mn_C) (SPADES assembly) (version 4) | ecosystem: Environmental > Aquatic > Freshwater >... | reverse complement strand
TCCGAGGTACTCTTCCGCACCGTGCGCCCCTGTGTGGGCACGACCAAAAGTCACATCAGCCACGTGGTGCTCGATGCGCCCCGGTGGGAGCACACCGTGGCGTATCAGCTGGAGCGGCTACCGGAAGTGATCGCCTATGCCCGCAACGACCACCTGGACTTCACCATTCCTTATGAATGGCAGGGCATGCGACACGAGTATCGCCCGGACTATCTCATTCGGTGGCGTTGCGAGGACGGGCAAGAGGTAAAAGTTATCCTCGAAGTGAAAGGCTTCAGCACCGAGCAAGACCGGCAGAAGGAGGTCGCGGCGAGGCGTTGGGTGAGGGCAGTGAACCACCACGGGGAGTTGGGGCGATGGGCATTCGCTGTATGCAGGGACCCTGCGCAGCTGAGAGCGCTTGTGGTGAAGGAAATCGAGACGCGTGGGAGCGTGCCCGTTTAGCAGGCCAAGTAGGAGGACGACCTGCGGTGATAGAGCAGGACGCATACTTCACAAAGGAGGCCCGAAAAACTCGATCGGCGCTGCGGCGCTTGCCGCCACAGTAGGGCCGATGGGAAAGAGACTGAGACCCTGTCCTCGCCTATGGATGAGATCCGAAAAGTAGCCGACCGGCTATGGTCACACCTGAGGAAACAGTACGGCTCTAAAGCTTTGCACGTGATTCTCTACGGCTCCCACGCCCGAGGCAGTGGCACCCCGGAATCGGATGTGGATGTGCTCGTTGTCGTGGACGATGCCTCGGATCCTTGGGAAGTCCGCCGCAGCCTGGACGGCGTGCTCCTGGACATCCTCCTGGAAAAAGGCTGTTTGGTTTCCGCCCTCGTTGTACCGAAGAGCTTTTACGAAGAATACAAGTCGCCGTTCATGATTCAGGTCCGGCGCGAAGGGATCCCTCTGTGAAGGAGGTACGAGACTTGATTGCGAGGAGCCGGAGGACGCCGGGTACTACGAGGTGATCCGAGAGGGCCTGGGACGGGACCGCAGGAGGAGAAGAAGCTGCGGGTCTTGGCTCGGGTGACGGCGCAGGAGCTCCAGTGGGTGGTCAGTCGGATCCGGGCCTTGTGCCGGGCGCGGGACGTGAAGGTACGGGAGCTGGCTTAGAGGTCCCGGAAGAGCGCCTCCAGGTCGACTGCCAGGTCGGGGAGCAGGCGGCTCCGGAGACGTCCCTGGCCCTGCGCCGTTTCGGCCAGCACCAGGCGCTCCCCCTCCAGCACGTAGAGCTCCACCCGCCGCGTGTCCGGGTCGGCGATCCAGTACTCGCGGACCCCGGCCTGGGCGTAGTCGTACCGTTTCTGCCACAGGTCCAGGTGGGCCGTGGAAGGCGAGAGGACCTCGACAATCAGGTCCGGAGCCCCTTCCACGTGGGTCTCCCGCAGGCGGTCCGCGTGTTCCCGAAGGACCACCAACAGGTCCGGCTGGTAGACCGTGTCCTCGCGGACTTTGACGTCCAACGGCGCGTCGTAGACTTTGCCTCGACCGGGCCGGAGGACCGCGTCGACCAGGAGGAGTTGGAAGCGGAGGGAGACCTCCTGATGTTTCCGGGACGGAGACGGACTGGGCATCGGTACACCCCGCACGAGGATCCAGTAGCCGGGCCGGTCCGCAACCCAGCGCCGGAAATCTTCGTACCGCTCGAACCGGACCTCCTCGACGACCGAACGCTCCACCGTCCACCCTCCGGTCGGACCCATTGTACCTTCCCCGGCTTTCCTCGATCCAGGCTGCCGCGCGCCCTGAGCGGTACATCGCGAAGCACAAGATGCCAGGACCCAGGGGAAGTCGTCGGCCGAGGGGAGCGGCCGCGGGGGCAGGGTGGCACAGCTCTCCAGTCGAACCCCCAACCCTGGGGAGCTGCGGGCCTGTCCGGAAAACCCCTCCGGCGGACGGCGGAGGTCCCCAGAGACCGGGTTCGCGTCTTGAGGGCTTTGTCAAAGCAGGGGGTGGACATGTCCGAGCAGAGGAAGCCCAGGGGGCAGTGGCTGCTGTTCGCCGTCCTCGTGGCGGCGGCCTGGCTGCTGGTGGGGTCGGCGGTCTGGCCGCTGTTCACCGGCCGGTAGGGGCGCGGGCGGAAACGGGAGTGTCCTTGACATACCCTACCGGGTATGGTATAAAGGCGGCGAGACCGTGAGGGAGGTGGCGTCATGCGCGGGTGCACGGGGACTGCGGACCGGGTGGTCCGGGTGGTGGTGGGGATCGTGGCCTTGATCCTCGGACTGCAGCAGGGCGGCACGGCCCTGGGCTACGTCTTGTACGTGGTGGCGGCCTTGGGGCTGGTCACCGGGCTGGTGGGCCGTTGCCCGCTCTACGCCCTGCTGGGCGTCCAGACCTGCGGGAAGGCCCGGAGCTGAGGGGAGGCGCCATGGCCGAGTCGGCGGAGGTCGTGCGTGCCCACGTGACCCTGCGGCCCGAGGGGCGGTACCGGTTCCGGGTGGAGATGGACCGGCCCGAGTGGAGCCTGGTGGTGGACGAGCCGCCGCCCCTGGGAGAGGGGGCAGGCCCCAACCCGGCCCGGCTGGTGGCCGCAGCCCTGGGCCACTGCCTGGCCAGCAGCCTGCGCTACTGCCTGGAGCGGTCCCGCGCCGCGGGGGAGGTCTCCGCGGCGGTGGACGTGGAAGTCCGCCGCAACGAACGCGGGCGGTGGCGGGTGGCCCGGGTGGAGGCGCAGCTGGACCTCTCCGGGGTGGACCCCGCGCAGCGGGCCGCGGTGGACCGCTGCCTGGGGCTGTTCGAGGACTTCTGCATCGTGACCGCCAGCGTGCGCCAGGGGATCCCCGTGGACGTGCGGGTGCGGGTGAACGGCCAGCCCGCAGGCCAGGAAGCCGCGGTGTGACCCAGGCGCCGGTGGCGGGATCCGGTTTGGACTCTGCGCCGCCGGCGCGGTAGCGGCGGCCTTCCGGGCCTCCTCGTGTCCGGAACAGCCCGCGGACCGGGCTGGCCGAACCCCCGGGGACGGCGCGGCGTTTTGAGGCGGCTTACCGGAGCATCAGCAGGGTCCTCTGCAGCTTGCGGAGGGCTCCCTGCGCGTGAGGCTTGCCTTCCAGCTCCAGCCGGACGCACTGCTCGAGCCCCGCGGCGATGAGGTCCATGGCCACCCGGTCCAGGGCCGCGCGGGTCGCGGCCACCTGCTGGGCCACCTCCGCGCAGTCCCGGCCCTCCTCCAGCATGCGCTGCAGCCCCCGCACCTGCCCTTCCACGCGGCGCAGCCGCGCCACCAGGGAGCTCGTCACTTCCTCGCTGAGCCTGAGCGCTGCCGCCACGAACCCCTCCTCGAAGGTCGCTCCACGGTTTCCGGGGACCCCGGGGGACGCGTTCAGTCCCGGGCGTGTACCGCCTGCTCCTGGCCCGCGGCCTCCAGCACGTGCTGGAGGAACACCTCCTCCGGCCGGGCTCCCTCGAAGCCGTACACCTCGTTGATGACCACCTTGGGGACCCCCACGACCCCGTAACGGTCCGCGAGGGCAGGGAACTCCATGGCCTCCACCACGTCCGCGCGCACCCGCTCGGACTCCTGGGCCATGGCGTGGGCCAGCCGTGCCACCCGGGGGCAGTACGGGCACGTGGGGGTGACGAAGACCCGGATGTGCACGTCGCGGGTCAGGCCCGCCAGGGCCTGCCGGGTCTGCGGCTTGAGCCCGCTGTCCTTGCGGGAAGCCGCCACGATGCCCTCCACCAGGACTGCGAACTCCAGCCCCGCGGGGATGCCGTAGTACCGCGCCCGGGCCTGGCCGTCCTCGCCCAGGAGGATGGCGGGAACCCCTTCCACGCCCGCGGCCCGGGCCTCCTCCGCGTCGGTGACGATGCTGCGGACCTTCAGGTGGATGCGGGGGTCCAGGGCGCTCAGTTCCTCCAGCAGCTGCTGGGTGGCCTCACAGGTCTCGCAGTCCGCCCCCGGCAGGGCGAGGCCCGCCCGGGAGGTGGTGAACAGGGTCAGGGTCACGTCCCCCACCAGCTCCTGCTCGAACTTCTTCTTCAGGGCGAGCTGGTCTTGCGGCTTGAGCAGGCCCATGGCGTCCCCCTCCGATACGGTACTCCGTAGGGTATTTTCGGGTCCGGCCCCGGGCGCTGTCAACCCCCGCCGCGGCCCGTGCGGTAGACTAAGGACTTGTAGAAGGCGGCGAGGGAGGAAGCGGAGATGCGCAGGTTCCCTGTGGTGTGGCTGCTGGTGGCTGTGGTGGGCTTGGCCTCCGGGGCGCGGGCGCAGGCGCCCGCGGTCGTGCGAGTGGGGACCTTGAAGCTGGTGGGCGGGGCTCCCCTGTTCTGGGCCGAGGACCGGGGCTACTTCCGGCAGGAGGGGCTGGAGGTGCGGACGGTGTTCTTCGGCGCCGCGGCCCCCGTGGCCACCGCCACCGCCACGGGTGACGTGGACGTGGGGGCCACGGGCATCACGGGCACTTTGTTCAACCTGGCCGCGGGCGGGGCGAAGATCTGGCTGGTGGCGGACCGGGGCCAGGAGCGGCCGGGTTACCCCCTGAACGCGGTGGTGGTGCCCAAGGCCAGCTACGAGGCGGGGGTCCGCACCCTCCGGGACCTGCGGGGGAAGCGGCTGGGACTCACCACCTTGGGCTCCACCTTCCACTACCAGATCGCCAAACTCCTGGAGCGGGAGCGGTTGACCCCGCAGGACGTGGAGCTGGTGCCCCTCCGGGACCTGTCCTTGGTGGTGCAGGCCCTGCGGGCGGGCCAGGTGGCCGCGGCGATCCTGTCCCCGCCGTGGGGCGCGGTGGCGGAGGAAGAAGGCTGGGGGAAGGTGCTGTTCTACGTGGGCGACCGGCTGGTGAACCAGGTCACGGGGGTGTTCTACGGCGAGCGCATGCGGCAGAACCGGCCCCTGGGGGTGGCCTTCATGAAGGCGTACGTGCGGGCCACGCGGGAGTACTACGACAGCTGCCTGCGCAAGCCGGCCCGGCCCCTGTGCGAGTCCATCGTCCGGGTCACCGCCCGGGTGGTGGAGGCCTCGGAGTCCGCGGTGCGCAAGTCCCTGCCGTACATCGACCGGGACGCGCGGCTGTACGTCCTGGACGTGGAGCGGCAGATCGCGTGGTACCTGCAGAACGGGATGCTGCAGAAGCCCCTGTCGGTGCAGCAGTTCGTGGACACCAGCTTCGTGAACGAGGCGGTCCGCCAGCTGGGCCCGTAGCGTGGCGTCCGGGAGAACCCTCCGGGACAAGGGTCCGGAGCGCCCCCGACGTGGCTTTGCGGTTCTCGGGGACCGCGGTCGGTTCTGAGGCGGTTTTCGGGGCAGGCTTCCAAGCCCGGTGGACGTCCGGTTCGAGGGAGTCCAGAAGACCTACCGGAGGCGCGACGGCACCCCCGTGGAGGCCCTGGCGGGGGTGGACCTCGTGGTGCGCAGCTCGGAGTTCGTGTGCCTGGTGGGGCCCAGCGGCTGCGGGAAGTCCACCCTGCTGCTCATCGCCGCGGGCCTGGTGCCTCCCAGCGCGGGGCGGGTGGTGTTCGAGGGCGACGCCGCCGGCCGGCCCCGGACCGCGGTGGTGTTCCAGGAGTTCGCCCTGTTCCCGTGGCGGACGGTGCTGGACAACGTGGCCTTCGGGTTGGAAGTCCGGGGCGTGAGCCGCTCCGAGCGTCACGAGCGCGCTCTCAGCCTGGTCCGGCAGGTGGGGCTGTCGGGCTTCGAGCACCGCTACCCCCACGAGCTCTCGGGCGGGATGCGGCAGCGGGTGGGAATCGCCCGCGCCCTGTGCGTGGACCCCGCGGTACTCCTCATGGACGAACCCCTCTCCGCCCTGGACGCCCAGACCCGGCAGCTGCTGCAGGAGGACATCCTCCGGGTGTGGGAGGCCACCCGGAAGACCGTCCTGTACGTGACGCACAACATCCAGGAGGCGGTGTTCTTGGGCGACCGCGTGGTGGTGATGAGCCGGCGGCCCGGGCGGGTGCGGGAGGTGCTGGAGGTGCCCTTTCCCAGGCCCCGCACGGAGGCCCTCCTGGCGGACCCGGAGTTCGCGGGGTTCTGCCACCGCATCTGGTCGAGTTTGAAGGAAGAAGCGCGGGCGGCCCTGGAGGAGGCCTATGGCGACGGAAGTCCGGCGTGACGTGGTGGTGCTGGAAGCCCGGGCGGAGCGGGCAGGAGGGCTGTGGGGCCCTGCCGCCCGGGCCGGGTCCCTGGCGGGGGTGGTAGTGGCGTGGGAGCTGGTGTGCCGCCTGGGAGGGGTGCCCGCGGTGTTCCTGCCGCCGCCCAGCGCGGTGGCCGTGGAGCTCGTGGGCATGGCCGCCAGCGGGGAGCTGTGGCGGAGCCTGCAGGCCAGCCTGCTGCGGATCGCCGCGGGTTTCGTGCTGGGGAGCACCGCCGGCGTCCTGGTGGGGACCGTGGCCGCGGTGTCCTCGGTGGCGGAGGCGTTGGTGGACCCCCTGATCGCCGCCACCTACCCCATCCCGAAGATCGCCCTGCTGCCCCTGCTGGTCCTGTGGCTGGGCATCGGGGAAGCTTCCAAGGTGGCGGTGATCGCCATCGGAGCCTTCTTCCCGGTGGCGGTGGGGACCATGGCGGGGATCCGCGGCACCGACCCCCTGCTGGTGCGGGCCGCGGTGAGCCTCGGCGCCTCGCCGCTGCAGGTGATTGCCAAGGTCCGGATCCCTTCCGCGCTGCCCGTCCTGTTCGCGGGCCTGCGGCTGGCCGCGGGAATGTCGCTCCTCCTGGTGGTGTCCGCGGAGATGATCGCCGCCGCCACCGGGATCGGGTTCACCATCCTGCACGCGGGCGACCTGATGCAGACGCCCAAGCTGCTGGCGGCCATCGTGGTGCTGTCGGCCCTGGGGGTGCTGTCCACGTGGGGGCTGCAGGCCCTGGAGCGCAGGGTGGTGCGCGGGAGGAGCACGTGAGCCGGGAGCGCGCGCCGAGTGCGGAGGTGGAGGCGGCCAAGCAGGCGGTCCGGGAGCGGATGTGGCGGTTGCTGGAGGAGCAGGGCGTGGCGCGCTTTCCGGGCGCGTGGGGCCGTATCCCCAACTTCGTGGGAGCGGAACGGGCCGCCTCCCACCTGGCGGCCACGGAGGAGTGGCGCCGGGCGCGGGTGGTGAAGGCCAACCCTGACAGCCCGCAGCTTCCGGTGCGGGTCCGGGCCCTGGAGGAGGGCAAGCTCGTGTACATGGCCGTGCCCAAACTCGCCACCGCCGAGCCCTTCCTGCGGCTGGACCCCGCGCGGCTGCGGGTGAGCCCGCGGCAGGCCGCCTCCATCCGGGGCGCCTTCCGGTACGGAGAGCCCGTGGCGGTGGAGGGGTTGGCGCACGTGGACCTGGTGGTGTGCGGCAGCGTGGCGGTGAACCGCGTGGGGGCTCGGGTGGGGAAGGGAGGGGGGTACTCGGACCTGGAGTTTGGCCTGCTGAGGGAAGCCGGCCGGGTGGACGACCGGACCGTCATCGCCACCACCGTGCACGGTCTGCAGGTGGTGGACGAGGAGCTGCCGGAGACGGAGCACGACTTCCGGGTGGACGTGGTGGCCACGCCGGAGGGCGTGTTCCGGGCCCCCCGCAGCCCCAGGCCCCGCGGGATCCTGGTCCACCACCTGACCCGCGAAAAGGTGGAGGCGGTCCCGGTGCTGCGCGGACTGCTGGAAGGGTAGACACAGAAGTCGCCGGGCCACGTGCGGGACCCGGTCCGGCTTCTTCGACCGCGGCTCTTCCGGGGAAGGCGCCGAGGTCTTGGGTGTAGAATCCCGAGGGTGGGAGGGAGGTCGCGTGGACGAGCTGGTCGCCAGAGTCCTGAACGCCGCGCAACTGGCCGGGGCCGCGTACGCGGACGTGCGGGTGGTGGAGACCGTCCGCCAGGCGGTGGTGGTCCGCAACGGCGCGGTCCAGGGGGTGAACTGGACGGAAGACGCCGGGTTCGGAGTGCGGGTGGTGGCAGACGGGGCGTGGGGGTTTGCCAGCAGCCACCGCCTGGACCTGGAGGAAGCGGCCCGGGTGGCACAGCTGGCGGTGCAGATCGCCCGCGCCAGCGCCCTGGCGAAACGGGAGGACGTGGACCTGGGCCCGCCCGTGGTGCAGCGGGGCTCGTACCGCACGCCCGTGGACGTGGACCCGTTCCAGGTGTCCCTGGAGGCCAAGGTGGAGCTGCTCCTACGGGCCGACGAGGAGATGCGGCGGGTGCGGGGTGTGACCACCACGGAGGGGGAGCTGGTGTTCATCCGACAGCGGAAGACCTTCGCCAGCACCGAGGGGAGCTTGCTCACGCAGGAGATCGTGGAGTCCGGGTGCGGGATCCAGGCCACCGCGGTGCGGGACGGGGAAGTCCAGCAGCGGTCGTACCCCAACTCCGTGGGCCGGCACCAGCAGACCCGCGGGTGGGAGTTCGTGGTGGAGCAGGACCTCGTGGGTAACGCGCCCCGGATCGCGGAGGAAGCGGTGGCGCTGCTCTCCGCGGACCCGTGTCCGGAGGAGGTCACCACCTTGATCCTGGGCGGAAGCCAGGTGGCCCTGCAGGTGCACGAGTCCTGCGGCCACGCCATCGAGCTGGACCGCGTGTTCGGGGCGGAGGCGGGCTTCGCGGGGACCTCCTTCCTGACCCCGGACAAACTCGGCAACTTCCGCTACGGGTCGGAGGTGGTGAACATCACCGCGGACGCCACCGTGCCCGGGGGCCTGGGGACCTTCGGGTGGGACGACGAGGGCGTCCCCGCCCAGCGGGTGGACATCGTGCGTGAGGGCCTGTTCGTGGGCTACCTCACGGACCGGGAGACGGCGCGGCGGCTGTGGAAGCTCCTGGGCCCGTCGCCGTACGTGACCGGGGAGTCCAACGGGACCTCGCGGGCGTCGGGATGGAACCGCATCCCCATGATCCGCATGACCAACGTGAACCTCCTGCCCGGCACGTGGAAGCTGGAGGACCTCATCGCGGACACGGACCGGGGCGTGTTCATGGACACCAACCGGTCGTGGAGCATCGACGACCGGAGGCTGAACTTCCAGTTCGGGTGCGAGATCGCCTGGGAGATCCGGAACGGAAAGCGCACCCGCATGCTCCGGAACCCCATCTACACCGGGATCACCCCGGAGTTCTGGCGGTCCTGCGACGCGGTGTGCGACGCCACCCACTGGGTGGTGTGGGGCACGCCCAACTGCGGAAAGGGAGAACCCATGCAGGTGGCCCACACCGGGCACGGAGCGGCCCCCGCCCGGTTCCGGAACGTCCGGGTGTTCGGGAAGGGGTAGCATGCTGGGACAGGAGCAGGTCCGCAGGCTCTTCGCAGAAGCCCTGGGGCGGTCTCGGGCGGAGCAGACGGAGGTGGTCCTCCTCTCCTGGGACGGAGCCCTGACCCGGTTCGCCAACAACACCATCCACCAGAACGTGGCGGAGCACGAGGCGCAGGTCCTGGTGCGGGTGGCGCTGGGCAAGCGGGTCGGTTCCGCCATCACCAACCGCCTCGACCCCGAAGCCCTGGAACGGGCCGCGGCCCAGGCGGAAGCGGCAGCCCGGGCCACACCGGAGGTCCCGGACTTCCCCGGGTTCCCAGAACCCCAGACCCCGGAGCCGGTCCTGGCCTTCGACGAGGCGGTGGCCGCCGCGTCCCCGCAGTGGCGGGCCCAGCAGGTGGAGGCGCTGCTGCGGGTGGCCCGGGAGGAAGGAGCGGTGGCCGCGGGGGCGCTTTCCACGGGCGTCCACGAGGTGGCGGTGGCCAACTCCAAGGGGGTGTTCTGCTACCACGCGGGGACCCGGGTGGTTTTCAGCACCGTGGCGCACTCGGACGGGGCCTCCGGCTACGCGGAGCGGGCGGACTGGCGGCTGGAAGCCTTCGACGTGGTCACCCTGGGGCGTTCCGCGGTGGAACGGGCCAAGCGGGCCCGCAACCCCCGGGAGATCCCTCCGGGGACGTACCCCGTGGTGTTGGAGCCGTACGCGGTGCAGGACGTGGTGGGGTGGATGGCCTCCGCGGGAGCCGGGGCGCTGGCGGTGCAGGAGGGCCGGAGCTGGATGAACGGCCGGGTGGGCACCCGGTTGCTCTCCGAACTGGTGACCGTGTGGGACGACGGCCGGGACCCGGACGGCATCCCGGTGCCCTTCGACTTCGAGGGCGTGCCAAAGCAGCGGGTGGTGATCGTAGACCGCGGGGTCCCCAGGGGTCCCGTGTACGACACCCAGACCGCGGCGAAGGAAGGCAAGTCGTCCACGGGTCACGCCCTCCCGCGGGCGTGGCCGGAAGCGGCAGCCGCGGGACCCCTTCCCGCGCACGTGTTCATGGAACCTGGGACGGCCACCCTGGAGGAGCTGGTGGGGAGGGTGGAGCGCGGGCTCTACGTGACCCGGTTCTGGTACACACGCCTGGTGCATCCCAGGGACTGCGTGGTCACGGGCATGACCCGGGACGGGGTCTTCTGGATCGAGGGAGGGGAGGTAGCCTACCCCGTGCGCAACCTCCGGTTCACCCAGGGGTACGTGCAGGCCCTGGCGTCGGTGGAGGGGGTGGGGGTGGACACGTACCTGCTGGGCGACCGGTTCGGCGCCTACCGGGTGCCGGCTCTGAGGGTGGCGGAGTTCACGTTCACAGGGGCGACGGAGTTCTGACCGGGGCGGGGCGCCCGGGGTGGTAGCATAGACCCCGGGAGGGAGGTGCATGCGGGAGCGGGTCCGCATCCTCATCGCGAAACCGGGGCTGGACGGGCACGACCGGGGCGCCAAAGTTGTGGCGCGGGCGCTGCGGGACGCGGGGTTCGAGGTGATCTACACGGGGCTGCACCAGACCCCGGAGATGATCGTCACCGCGGCCATCCAGGAGGACGTGGACGCCATCGGGCTTTCCATCCTGTCCGGAGCCCACATGGCCCTGTTCCCCCGCATCCTGGAGCTCCTGCGGCAGCGAGGCGGGGAGGACATCGTGGTGTTCGCGGGGGGCATCATCCCCGACGACGACGTCCCGGTCCTGAAGGAGATGGGCATCCGGGAGGTCTTCACCCCCGGCACGTCGCTGGCACAGATCGTGGACTGGGTCCGGAACCACGTGAAGCCCCGGGGCGTGCCCGCGTAGGCCCAAGCCGCGCACCGAGGACTTGGTAGGCGCGGCTCGGGACGGCCTCCGGGCACGCATCCGCACGTCTGCGGAGGCTGACGCAGCGGCTGGGCAGCGACGGCCGGGTCCGGAGGGCAGAAGACGCCTCGCTACGCCTCGAAGACCGGCCCCGGGTCCAGGGCGAAGCCCGGGAGCTCCGGGTCCAGCGCCACCCGGTCCGGGGCCTCGAGGCGCTGGGGCTGCTGGCCGGGGCGGTACACCTCCACGGTGCGGGCGTAGGGGTCGAGCAGCACGCCGATCCTCGCGCCGTTCCGCAGGTAGGCCTCCATTTTGCGCCGCAACTCGCCCAGGGCCTGCGCGCGCGACCGGATCTCGAAGACCGCGTCCGGGCACAGGGGCGCGAACCCCTCCTGCTCTTGCGGGGTGAGCGCCTCCCACCGCTCCCGGGCCACCCAGGAGGCGTCGGGAGAAAGTAGCGAGCCGTCAGGGAGGTGGAAGCCGGCGGAGGAGTCAAAGACGACTCCGAGTCCCGTCCGCTCGTTCCAGCGCTCCAGCTGGTAGGCAACTTTCAGGCTGCGCCAGCCGCTCTTGCTACCCGTGGGGCTCACCACAAGCCTCCCGTCCGCGGTGCGCTCGAACTGGTAGCCCGGGTTGCGCTCCGAAAGCCGTAGGAGCTCCTCGTCCGTCACCGGGCGCAGTAGGTCCAGCTCGATGGCCATCCCCCTCACCTCAAGGCTATTGTGCCACGAGCGGGCGGGGGCACGTCAGCTCCGGCCGAAGCCAATCCGCCGCCATCGGGCACGCGGGACCCGAAGGTCGATGGGATCCGGGTGCCGAAAAAATCGCGCACCGACTTTGGAGTGGTCTAGTAAGCAGGAGTTCCCGCGGGGCGGGGGGCCAGCTGGTCGGCGAAGTACCGCTGGCAGCCAGAGACGCCCTCCCCCAGGGGTACGGGGATTCCCGCCAGGTGCATGGCCAACTCCACCCCCGCCACGGTGGCTAGGACCTCCAGCTCGTTCAACCAGCCCAGGTGGCCGATCCGGAACACCCGACCCCGGAGGGGCCCAAGCCCCGTGCCCAGGGAGAGGTGCAGGCGCTCCTCCGCCACCTGGAGTACGGCGTGGGCGTCGTAGCCCTCGGGCACCACCACCGCGGTGAGGCTGTTGGAGTACTCCCGCGGGTCCTCGCACAGGATCCGCAGCCCCCAGGCGCGCACCGCCTGCCGGACCCCCTCCGCGAGCCGCGCGTGGCGTGTGAACACGTTGGGGAGGCCTTCCTCCAGGAGCATCCGGAGAGCCTCCCGGAGTCCGTACAGGAGCAGGGTGGCCGGGGTGTAGGGGAAGTAACCCCGCCGGTTCTCCTCCAGCATGGGCCCCCAGTCGAAGAAGTACCGGGCGGAACGGACGGCGCGACTGCGTTCCACCGCCCGGGGACTCACACACAGCACCGCCATGCCGGGAGGCAGCATGAGGCCCTTCTGGGTCCCGCACACGGCCACGTCGACTCTCCACTCGTCGAACCGAAAGTCGATGCTCCCCAGGGAACTCACCACGTCCACCAGGAGGAGAGCGGGGTGGTCGGATGCGTCCATGGCCTGCCGGACCGCGGCCACGTCCGAGGTCACTCCCGTGGACGTCTCGTTGTGCACCACCAGCACTGCCCGGTACGCGTGCGCCCGGTCGGCCCGGAGCCGGTCGTAGACCACCTCCGCGGGCACACCCGTGCCCCAACGCCGGGGCACCAAGTCCACCTCGGCTCCGAAACGCGCCGCACACTCCGCGTACAGCCGGCTGAACTGCCCGATGTCAAAGGCCAGAACCCGGTCCCCTGGCTCCAGGGTGTTCACCACGGAGGCCTCCCAGGCGCCCGTGCCGGAGCCGGGGAACAGAAGGACCTCGCCCGTCTGGGTCTGGAACACCGTTCGCAGGCCCTCGCGGACCTCCGCCACCAGGCCGGGCATCTCGGGGCCGCGGTGGTCCGGGAGGGGACGGTCCATGGCCCGCAGCACGCGGTCCGGCAGGTTCGTGGGACCGGGGATCTGCAGAAAGTGCCGTCCGGGTCTGTCCATGGCGCGTGGCGCGGGTAGCCGACCCCGCGCGCATCGCCTAGAATATCCGCGCGGCGGTGTGGGCCTGTCAAGGCCCGCCGCGGCAGACCCTTCGGGAGAGGCGGAGAGATGGACAGCCGGGAAGAGATCGTGACCTGGGACCGGGAGCACCTCATCCACCCCCAGCACTTCGCGGGAGACCACGCGGACCCCGTGGTGTTCGTGGAAGGCCGGGGCGCGGTGTTGCGGGACGCGGACGGGAGGGAGTTCCTGGACGGGTTGGCGTGTCTGTGGAACGTGAACGTGGGCCACGGCCGCGTGGAGCTGGCGGAGGCCGCGGCAGCCCAGATGCGGCAACTGGCCTACGCCACCGCGTACGTGGGGTTCACCAACCCGCCCGCGGCCCGATTGGCCCAGCGCCTGGTCCGCCTGGCGTACCCGAACCTGTCCGCGGTGTACTTCACCACCTCCGGGGCGGAGTCCAACGAGAGCGCCTTCAAGATCGCCCGGTACTACTGGAAGCGGCGGGGCAAGCCGAACAAGGTGAAGATCATCAGCCGAATCCACGCCTACCACGGGGTGACCTTCGCGGCCTTGAGCGCCACGGGGATCCCCGCCTTCCAGCGGATGTTCGCTCCCCTGGTCCCGGAGTTCGTGCACGTCCCGCCCTCGTACCCCTACCGGCAGACGGAGGACCCCGTGGAGGCCCTGGAGCGGGCCATCGTGCGGGAGGGGCCGGACACCGTGGCGGCCTTCATCGCAGAGCCCGTGATCGGCTCGGGAGGCCTGATCCCGCCGGCGGCGGACTACTTCCCCCGGGTGCGGGAGGTGTGCGACCGCTACGAGGTGCTGTTCATCGCGGACGAGATCATTACGGGCTTCGGCCGCACGGGGAGGTGGTTCGCCCTGGAGCACTGGGGCGTACAGCCGGACCTGGTGGCCTTCGCCAAGGGGGTCACCAGCGCCTACCTGCCCCTGGGTGGGGTCCTGGTGTCTCGCGAGATCCACCAGACCATCCTGGAGGCTCCTGCGGCGGAGCGGTTCATGCACGCGGCCACCTACTCCGCGCACCCCACCTGCTGCGCCGTGGCCCTGCGCAACCTCGACATTTTGGAACGGGAGAACCTCGTGGACCGAGCCGCCCGCATGGGAGCGCGCCTGCTGGAAGGGCTACAGTCCCTGCGGGAGCTGCCCGTGGTGGGGGACGTGCGGGGCCTGGGGCTGATGTGCGGGGTGGAGCTGGTGGAGGACCGGGCCACAAAGGCGCCCGCCCTGGGGCTGGGGACCCGCGTGCTGGCGGAGGCGAGGAAGCGGGGGCTGGTGACCCGCATCCGGGTGGGGCAGGCGGGAGAGTATCCCATCGGTGACACCATCCTCCTGGCCCCGCCCCTGGTGGTGACGGAGGAGCAGGTGGACCGCATGGTGGACATCCTGCACGACAGCATCGCGGCCTGCCTGTAAGCCACCCCAAAGGCGCGCAGCGTTTTTAGGGGACCCCGGTCTCCCTCCCTTGGAGGGGTTCTTCCGGGACGCGCCCCCGTAGGGTGCACCGAGACGCACCTGGAGGCGCTCCGTGAACCAGGGCTGGGGTGGAGCGGGCAACGACTGGGTGGAAGCAGGCACGTGGTTCGCGGGAGAGATCTACCCGTAAACACGGGGGAGTCCCAGGGTATACACCCTGCCCGCGGACCAGGTCCACCTGCGACCGCGCCCGCGGGTGCTTGACGCGGCCAAGGAGTGGCCGATACGGTAGCGCCGAGGGGTGGGGCTGCCGGGCGGCGTGAGGTGGTCCCCGGGGCCCGGCCCTCTGCGGGGTCGGCATGCGCACACCGTCGGGGGTCTGGAGTCTGTGGTCGCACCAGGCGTGGACGCGCCTGCCTCCCCACCGGTCCCTGCTGACGCCCCTGAGCTTCCTGTACCGCAGCCTGCACGTGTACCCGGACAAACTCGCGGTGGTGGACGGCGCCCGGCGCGTCCCGTACGGGGAGTTCGGCTCCCGGACCTTCCGCCTGGCCAGGGCCCTGCAGAGGCGGGGTCTGCAGCCGGGAGAGCGGGTGGCAGTGCTGTGCCGGAACGCTCAGGAGGTGCTGGAGGCGCACTTTGGGGTCCCGCAGGCGGGCGGCGTCCTCGTGCCCATCAACGTCCGGCTGGCCCCCCAGGAGGTCGGGTACATCCTGGACCACTCCGGGGCGCGGTTCCTGGTGGCGGACAGAGGCCTCGCGGACCTGGTGGCCGCCAGCTGTCGGGCGGTGGACCCCGCGCCCCTGGTCCTGTGGGTGGACGTGGACTCCCGACACGGGCTCATTCCGGCGGAGGCGCCCGCCTCTCCGCCCGGCGTGGACTACGAGGCGTTCCTGGAGGAGGGCAGTCCGGAACCCTTCCCCCCGCCCCTGGAGGACGAGGAGGAAGTGCTCAGCATCAACTACACCAGCGGCACCACGGGCCGGCCCAAGGGCGTCATGGTGACCCACCGGGGCTGTTACCTGAACGCCCTGGGGGAGGTCATCGAGGTGAACCTGCGCTGCGAGAGCCGCTACCTGTGGACCTTGCCCATGTTCCACTGCAACGGGTGGAACTTCCCGTACGCGGTGACCGCGGTGGGGGCCACGCACGTGTGCCTGCCGAAGGTGGAGGCTGCGGCGGTGTACCGGCTGGTGGAGACGGAGGGAGTGACCCACTTCTGCGCGGCTCCCACGGTGCTGGTCATGCTCACCACCTCCCGGCCCTCCCCGGAGTACCGGTTCCCGCGCCCGGTGACGGTGGTGACCGCGGCCAGCCCGCCTCCTCCTGCGGTCCTGGAGGCGGTGGAGGGGATGGGAGCCCAGGTGGTGCACGTGTACGGGCTCACGGAGACCTACGGGCCGCACACCGTGTGCGCGTGGAAGTCGGAGTGGGACGGCCTACCCCCGGAGGAGCGGGCGCGGTTGAAGGCCCGGCAGGGCGTGGGCTACGTGCACGCCCCGGAGCTCCGGGTGGTGGACGAGGCCATGCGGGACGTCCCCGCGGACGGACAGACCCTGGGGGAGGTGGTGATGCGGGGCAACAACGTCATGCGGGGGTACTTCCGAGACCCGGAAGCCACGGCCCGGGCCTTCGCGGGCGGGTGGTTCCACTCCGGGGACCTGGGGGTGGTGCACCCGGACGGGTACATCGAGCTGCGGGACCGCAAGAAGGACATCATCATCTCCGGGGGCGAGAACATCTCCAGCATCGAGGTGGAGCGGGTCCTCTACCGCCACCCGGCGGTCCTGGAAGCCGCGGTGGTAGGGGTGCCGGACGACCGCTGGGGGGAGGTGCCCAAGGCGTACGTGGTCCTGCGGCCGGGGCAGTCCGCCACGGAGGAGGAACTGATCGCCTTCTGCCGCCGGCACCTGGCCCACTTCAAGTGCCCCAAGCAGGTGGAGTTCCTGGCGGAGCTGCCCAAGACCTCCACGGGGAAGATCCAGAAGTTCGTCCTGCGGGAGCGGGAGTGGGCAGGCCGGGAGAAACGCATCGGGTGAAGGGAGGGACGAGGGTGCAACTCCAGGAGCTGGGATACCGGAACGTGGTGTTCGAGACGGAGGGCCCGGTGGCGTACGTCACCATGAACCGCCCCGACAAGCGGAACGCCCTGTCCTTGGAGCACATGCGGGAGCTGACGGACTGCTTCCAGCGCATCGGGGAGCGGCGGGACCTGGCGGTGGCGGTGCTGCGGGGTGCGGGTCCCGCGTTCTGCGCGGGGCACGACCTGGCGGAGCTGGTGGGGCGGGACGTGGCCTTCTACCGCCACGTGTTCCAGGTGTGCACCACCATGATGAACACCCTCCAGCAAATCCCCCAGCCGGTGATCGCCCAGGTCCACGGGATGGCCACCGCGGCGGGCTGCCAGCTGGTGGCCACCTGCGACCTGGCGGTGGCCAGTACGGAGGCGCGCTTCGCCACCCCGGGGGTACGCATCGGCCTGTTCTGCTCCACGCCCATGGTGGCGGTGAGCCGGAACCTCCCGCGGAAGAAGGCCATGGAGATGCTGCTCACCGGGGAGCCCCTCAGCGCCGAGGAGGCGCTGCGCTACGGCCTGGTGAACCGTGTGGTGCCCCCGGACCGACTGGAGGAGGAAACCCGCCAGCTGGCCCTGCGGGTCGCGTCCGCGAGCCCGCCGGTGGTGGGGATGGGCAAGCAGGCTTTTTACCGTCAGCTGGACCTGTCCCAGGACCAGGCCTACGCGTACGCTCAGGAGGTCATGTCCCTGAACGCCCTGCACCCGGACGCCCACGAGGGGATCTGCGCCTTCCTGGACAAGCGGACGCCGACCTGGCGGGGCTGGTCGGGAGGGTAGGCCACCTCCCGGAACCGAGCTCGCGGGCAGGGAGGGACGGGGTGCCGTCGAATCCTCCCTGCGAGAACGCGTGCGGGAGGCAACAACCATGAACTGGGGACCGGTCATCACCGCCATGGCCACGCCGTTCCGGGAGGACGGCGCCGTGGACTACGACCGGGCCGGGGAGCTGGCCCGCAGGCTGGTGGACACGGGCTCCACCGGGATCGTGGTGGCGGGCACCACAGGGGAGTCGCCCACCCTGACGGACGAAGAGAAGCTGCAGCTGCTGCGGGTGGTCCGGGAAGCGGTGGCGGGCCGTGCCGCGGTGCTGGCGGGCACGGGCACCTACGACACCGCGCACTCCGTCCACCTCAGCCGGGAGGCCCAGCGGGTCGGGGCGGACGGGCTGTTGGTGGTGGTCCCGTACTACAACCGGCCTACCCAGGAGGGGCTGTACCGGCACTTCAAGACCGTTGCGGAGAGCACGGACCTGCCCGTGCTCATGTACAACATCCCGGGCCGTACCGGCACCAACATGCTGCCGGAGACCGTGGCACGCTTGAGCGAGGTCCGGAACATCGCGGGGATCAAGGAGGCCTCCGGGAGCCTGGACCAGGTGTCCGAGATCCGGAGGCGCACCCCGGAGCACTTCCTCATCTACAGCGGGGACGACAGCCTGACCCTCCCGTACCTCAGCGTGGGGGCGGTGGGGATCGTGAGCGTGGCCTCCCACTTGGTGGGCCGGGAGATCGCGGAGATGATCGCGCACTTCCAGGCGGGCCGGGTGGAGGAGGCCCGGAGGATTCACCTGCGGCTGTTCCCCCTGTTCCGGGCCCTGTTCGTGGCCCCCAACCCCGTCCCTCTGAAGGCGGCCCTGGAGATGGCGGGCTTCCCCGTGGGAAAGCCGCGCCTGCCCCTGGTGGAGGCCACGCCCAAGGAACGGGAACAGATCGCCGCGGCCATGCGGGAGGCCATGGGAGTCCCGGTCGGCTAGAACCGCACCGCCACGGGCTGCCGCGCCTGGTCCTCGACCTCGAAGTAGTCCCGTGGCCCGAATCCCAGGGCCTGCGCGAACAGGGCCGCGGGCGGAGGAGGCGGTTCCGGCCGGGCAGGCTGAACCCCAGGAGGACGCCCGGAGCCTGTCCCGAAACCGTGAGAACGGACCGGGGTCCCCGCCACCGCGGGGATGGTCGGCCAGCTTTTCGGACGAGGTGGGACACAGGCCATGGCGCGCTCCCGCATTCGGAGCTCGAGCCCGCCCCTGCGCGTGATTCCCCTGGGCGGCCTTGGGGAGATCGGGAAGAACTGCACAGCCCTCCAGTACGGGGACGAGGTGGTCCTGGTGGACGCGGGAGTGATGTTCCCGGAAGAGGAGCTGTACGGGGTGGACCTGGTGATCCCGGACTTCGGGTTCCTCAGACGGTCCGGCCGGCGGCTCCTCGGGGTGTTCCTCACCCACGCCCACGAGGACCACGTGGGGAGCCTCTCCTTCCTGCTCCGCGAGTTCCGGGTGCCCGTCTACGGCACGCCCCTGACGGTGGGGCTGGTGCGGAACAAGGTCCGGGACGGCTCCCTGCATCCGGTGAAGCCACGCCAGCGGGTCCGGCTGGGCCCCTTTGAAGCGGAGTGGGTGCGGGTGGCCCACAGCGTCCCGGACAGCTGCAGCGTGGCCGTGCGGACGCCCGCGGGGACGGTGGTGGTCAGCGGGGACTTCAAGTTCGACCAGACCCCCATCGACGGGAAGCCCACGGACGTGGCCCGCCTGGCGGAGCTGGGAGAGGAGGGCGTGCTGGCTCTCTTGCTGGACAGCACCAACGTGGAGCGTCCCGGGATCACGCCGTCCGAGCGGGCGGTGGGGGAACGGTTCCAGCAGCTGTTCGTGGAGGCCCCGGGCCGGGTGTTGGTGACCACCTTCGCCAGCAACGTCCACCGCCTGCAGCAGGCCTTCGACGCCGCGGCCCGATCCCACCGGAAGGTGACGGCGGTGGGCCGGAGCATGGTGGAGGTCATCCGCACGGCCTCCGAACTCGGCTACCTGAAGTTCGCCAAGGACGCGTACGTGCCCGTGGAGGAGGCGAACCGGCTCCCGGACCGGAAGGTCCTCTTCCTGGTGACGGGCTCCCAGGGAGAACCTCTTTCCGCCCTCACCCGGATCTCCACGGGCTCCCACAGGCAGGTGCGGATCCGCAAAGGCGACACCGTGGTGTTCAGCGCCTCCCCCATTCCCGGCAACGAGGCCATGGTCGCCCGGACCATCAACTCCCTGTTCAAACACGGCGCGGAGGTGGTGTACGGCCCGGGGTCGGGAGCCCACGTGTCCGGCCACGCTTCCCAGGAAGAGCTGAGGCTCATGATCCACCTCCTGCGGCCCCGGTACGTGGTGCCGGTCCACGGGGAGTACCGCCACCTGGTGCTGAACGCCCGGCTGGCCCAGAGCGTCGGGATACCCCCGGAGCGGGTCCTGGTGGGCGAGAACGGCACGGTGTTCGAGTTCCGGGACGGACAGGGGACGGTGGCGGGGAAGGAGGACGTGGGGAACGTCCTGGTGGACGGCCTCGGGGTCGGAGACGTGGGTGCGGTGGTGTTGCGGGACCGCCAGCACCTGGCGCGGGACGGGATCCTCATCGCCCTAGTGGCGGTGGACCGGCAGACCGGACAGCTGGTGCAAGGCCCGGACGTGATCTCCCGCGGGTTCGTGTACCAGCGGGAGGCGGAGGAGCTGGTGGAGGCGGTGAAGGACCGCGTCCGGCAAGCCGTGGAGCGGTGCCGCAGGCAGGGGCAGACGGAGTTCGGGGCGGTGCGGTCGGAGATCCGGGACCAGGTGTCCCGGTTCGTGTACGAGCGCACGGGCCGGCAGCCCATGGTGCTGCCCCTCTTGGTGGAGGTGTAGACCAGGGGACCGGACAGCCCGTGGACCCGCAGGAAGTCCGGGCCCCACGGTCGAACTCCCTTTCGGAGTACAGGACGCAGCGCACCACGGAGCGACCGTGCCGCAGAGCTGGCAGCTCGCCATCCTGGGGATCGTCCAGGGCCTCACGGAGTTCCTGCCCGTCAGCAGCTCCGCCCACCTGGTGTTCGCGGAAACCCTCCTGGGGCTGCCGCGCTTGGGAGTCCTGCTGGAGGCGGTGGTCCACCTGGGTACCGTGGGCGCGGTCCTGGTCCTGTACGGGCGTGACCTCGCCCGGGTCCTGGCGGACTGGTCCCGCCGCCCCCTCGCCGCCCGCGGCCCCGGACGGGTGGTGTGGCTGTTGGCGGTGACCACCGCGGTCACCGGGGGCCTGGGGTTCGCCTTCCGGCAGCCGCTGGAGGAAAGCTTCTCGTCCGTGCGGTGGACCGCCCTGCAGCTGGTGGTCACCGGGTTCGTCCTGTGGTTTGCCCGAGAGCGCTCCGCCCGCACGGCGGAGGAGATGAGCTGGCAGGACGCGGGGTGGATCGGACTGGCCCAGGCCGTGGCCATCCTCCCGGGCATCTCCAGGTCCGGGATCACCATCGCGGCGGGCATGTGGCGCGGGCTGGGCCGGGAAGAGGCGGCGCGGTACTCCTTCCTCGCTTCCGTACCGGCCATCCTGGGAGCCGCGGCATACTCCCTGGCGAAGGAGGGGCCCGCGGCAGGCTCCCACGGGTACACGCCCGTGTCCCTGGGCCTGGGCTTCCTGACCGCCCTGGTGTCGGGCGCGGCGGCCATCCTGTGGCTGGTCCGGGTGGTCCGGGGAGGGCGGCTCGCGGCCTTCTCGTACTACTGCTGGCTGGTCGGGGGCGCGGTGTTCGTGGCTGCCTGGTTTGGAGGGGTGCGGTGAGCCGCAGGGCGCTGGGCCGGAAGGCCGCTGGCAGAGGGCGGACACGAGGCCGTAGGGCTCCCGGCCGCGGGGTACGGCTCGTGGGGAGCCTGTGCCTGATGGCCGCGGTGGTGGCGGCGGCCAGCCTTCTCCCCGGCGCGGGAGGCCTAGTGCCCCGGCACGTGCGCGCCGCAGAGCGGTTCCTGTTCGGCAACCACGCGTGGCTGGGCCCGGCCCTGCTGGTCCTGGCCTCTTTGGTCCTGCTGGCGGTGGACCGGCCGCGGCTCACCCGCCGGCTGGTGGGTCTGCTGACCTTGGCCGCGTCCGGCTTGGCCGCGGAGCACGCCCGCGCTGGGGCGGACTGGCCTCAGGCCCTGGCAGGGGGAGGAGGTGGAGTCCTGGGGGGCGCGCAGGCGTGGGTGTGGAGACGGCTGTTGGGAGCCTGGGGCCCTTGGGCGGGCGCGGGGTTGACCGCGGCCCTGGCGTTGGCCCTGATCTCCCGGGCCAGCGTCCTCGGCGTGCTGGAGGCGGCGGCGCGAGGGCTGGTGTGGGTGGGCGCGGCGTCGGGGCGGGCCGTGTCCCGCGCTGCCGTGGAAGCCGCAAGGCGGCTGTCCGCGGTGTGGGTGCGGTCCGTGGCGGTGTGCGTGGCCTTGACGGGGAAGCTGCGGCAGAAACGTCCCACCCCGGTGGAAGCACCGGCGCCCCCGTTTGTGTCGGAGCCCGCTCCGGAGGCCGTCCCGCCGTCCCCGGTGCCGGAGAGTTCACCAGCCCAGGACAAGCCCAAGCGCAGGGACCGCAAGTTCCACCAGGAACCCCTCCCCCTGGACCTGCCGCCCGCAGCCCCGGGCCCGTGGAAGCTCCCTCCCTTGAGCCTCCTGGACCCACCCCCTCCCGCCCGCGGCCGTACCCGGCTGGACCCGCAGGAGGTGGCCCGCAGCCTGGAGGCCACCCTGAAGTCCTTCGGCGTGGAGGCCCGCTGCGTGGGGTGGGAGCAGGGTCCGGTGGTGACCCGGTTCGAACTGCAGCCGGCCGCGGGCGTGAAGGTCCAGAGGATCACGAGCCTCGCCAACGACATCGCCCTGGCCCTGGCCGCGCCCTCGGTGCGCATCGAGGCTCCCATCCCCGGCAAGTCCGCGGTGGGCATCGAGCTGCCCAACGAGAAGGCGGCCCTGGTGACGTTGCGGGAGATCCTGGAGAGCCCCGCGTTCCAGCGGCCGGAGCCCCTGCTGGTGGCCCTGGGGAAGGACATCGCGGGCTACCCCGTGGTGGCGAACCTGGTAGAGATGCCGCACCTGCTGATCGCGGGCGCCACCGGCTCGGGCAAGAGCGTGGCCCTCAACACCCTGGTCTGCAGCGTCCTCATGCGGGCCACCCCGGAGGCGGTCCGGTTCCTCATGATCGACCCCAAGCGGGTGGAGCTGAGCCACTACGAGGACGTCCCCCACCTGTTGGTGCCCGTGGTGAAGACCCCCAAGGACGCGGCCGCGAAGCTCCGGAAGGTCATCCAGGGGATGGAACGGCGCTACGAGCTGTTCGCCCACGCCACCGTCCGCAACGTGCAGGCCTTCAACGCCCTGCCGCAGGAGGAACGCCGGCGGGCGGTGGAGGCGGTGGAGGGGGACAAGCTGGGGGAGAACCCCGACGGCTCCCTGCCGTACGTGGTCATCGTGGTGGACGAGCTGGCGGACCTCATGATGGTGGCGCCCGCGGAGTTCGAGGACAGCATCGTCCGGCTGGCCCAGATGGCGCGGGCCACGGGGATCCACCTCGTGCTGGCCACGCAGCGTCCTTCCGTGGACGTCATCACGGGGCTCATCAAGGCCAACATCCCGTCCAGAATCGCCTTCGCCACCTCCAGCATGGTGGACTCCCGGACCATCCTGGACGCCCCCGGGGCGGAGAAACTGCTGGGCCGGGGAGACATGTTGTACCTCCCCATCGGGGCCAGCCGGCCCACCCGGGTCCAGGGGGCGTACGTGTCCGACGCGGAGATCGGGCGCATCGTGGACTTCTGGAAGGACCAGGGACGGCCCAGCTTCGACCCCGCCTTGCTGCAGGCCCGGCCCGCGGAGGAAGGAGAAGGGGACGAGGACGAGTTGCTCGGGCAGGCGGCCCGCATCGTGGTGCAGGCGGGCTACGGGTCGGTGTCTTTGCTGCAGCGCAAGCTGAAGATCGGCTACGTGCGGGCCGCACGCCTGGTGGACCAGCTGGAGGCGAAGGGGATCGTGGGCCCTCCCCAGGGCAGCAACCCGCGGGAAGTCCTGGTGACCCTAGAAGAGCTGGACCGCCTGCTGGGGGCGCCCCAGGCACGCTGAAAAGCCCGCGGCTACGGGGACGGAGAAGTGCGGGGGCCGGCTGTAGCGTGGGCCAAGGCCACCGCCACCTGGGCTGCGAGGCGGGCATTACTCCGCAGGAGGGCGGTGTTGGCGGCCAGGGACCGGCCGCCCGTGAGGTCGTGCAGGGCGGCCAGCAGGTACGGGGTCAGGTCCGCGCCTCCCACGCCCCGGGCTGCGGCCCGGGCCACCGCGGCCCGGACCGCCCGGTGCACCTCCTCCAGGGGCAGAGCCGCCTCCGCGGGGACCGGGTTGGCCAGCAACAGCCCTGAGGCCTGCCCCAGGGAACGCTTGGCACGCAACACCGCCGCCACCTCCTCCGGGGAGTCCGCCCGGTGCGGGACGGGCAGCCCGCTGTCCTGGGCGTAGAAGTACGGAAACCGGTCCGTGCGGTACCCCACCACGGTCACGCCCGCGGTGTCCAGGTACTCCAGGGTCAGCGCGGGGTCGCACACGGCCTTGACCCCCGAGCTCACCACCGCCACCGGGTGCTGGGCCAGGGCGTGCAGGTCGCTGGACACGTCCCACGAGTGGCTCCCGCCCACGTGCACCCCGCCGATGCCCCCGGTGGTCACCACGGGGATCCCCACGCGGTGGGCCACCGCCACGGTGGCGGAGACCGTGGTGCCGCCCGTAGCCCCACGGGCCACCGCCACGGGCAGGTCCCGCTCCGCCACCTTCCAGACTCCGGGGTCCAGGAGTCTGCGTACCACGGCAGCGGGGGCGCCCACCACCAGTTTCCCGTCCACCACCGCCACCCAGGCGGGTAGGGCCCCGGCGCTCCTCACCTCTTGTTCCAACTCCTCCGCGGCCGCAAGCGCGGTGGGCTGCGGCAGGCCGTGGGAGAACACCGCCGTCTCCAGGGCCACCAGGGGTGCACCCTCTTGCAGGGCCCGCGCCACTTCCTCGGTCAGCTCGAGCACCCCTTCCCCCTGCTCTTTCACACAGCACCTCCCGGGCGTACAGACTCCGCGCGCGCCACCCCGTCCAGGTTCGCGCCCCCAGCACGAGGACCGAGGGCCCGTTCGGCACCGTCCGCCAACGCGGAGGGTTTTCGCCCGGGGCGGCGTAGTCCTCCTGTGGGCCGGCCCCGGGCCGGCACCACACTGGCGGGAGGGGAACATGCGGTCCAGGATCGGGCTGGCGCTGGCCCTGGCGGTGGCGGTGGCTTTGGTGGGGCAGGGGGCGAGCTCCTCTGCGGCGCCCCGGGCCTTCAAGATCGCGGTGGTCTCGGACGTGGGAGGCCGCGGGGACCTGAGCTTCAACGACATGGCCTTCAAGGGCGGGGAGGACGCGGAGCGGGACTTCGGGGTCCGGATGGTGGAGCTGGTCAGCAAGGTGGAGGCGGACTACGTGCCGAACCTCACCCGGGCCGCCCGCGACCCGGAGGTCCAGCTCATCGTGGGCGTGGGGTTCCTGCTCAGCGACGCCCTGGCTCAGGTGGCGCGCCGCTTCCCCGACAAGAACTTCGTGGGCATCGACACCTTCGCCCAGTCCATCGTGAAGGAGAAGTTCTCCGCCCAGTACCCCCTGCCCAACCTCATGGACGTGGTGTACGAGGAGCACAAGGGCAGCGCCCTGGTCGGTGCCCTGGGTGCTCTCCTGGCTGCCCAGTACGCCAAACCCCACATCGGCGGGGTGTTCGGCATCGAGATCCCCGTTTTGTGGAAGTTCGAGGTGGGGTACAAGTGGGGCGCCCGGTGGGCCACGGAGTGGCTGGCCAAGAACCGGCCCGAGAAGGCCTTCACCTACCGGAAGGACTTCGTGCTGTGGACGTACACGGGCACCTTCAGCGACATCCCCAAGGGATACGCCGCGGCCAAGGCCATGTACGCCAAGAACGCGGTGGCGGTGTACAACATCGCAGGCCCCCTGGGCCTGGGGATCAACCAGGCAGTGCAGGAGATCGCCCAGGCCCAGAAGCTGCGGATGGGCCCGCCCTTCTGGATCGGGGTGGACGCCAACCAGGACTGGATCAACCCGGGCTTCGTGATCGCCAGCATGATGAAGCGGGTGGACCGCGGCGTGTACTACGCCACCCGGTGGGTCCGGGACGGCCAGTTCCGAGACCTGGTCCGCCGCACCCAGGGAGTGGTGACCTTGGGGATCGGCACCCGCGTGGCGGGCCAGCTGGCGGAGGGGATCTCCGTGAGCACCCTGGACGACCTGGACGAGTTCATCCGCATGGGGGTGCAGGCGGAGCGGCTGACCCGGAAGAAGGTGCTGCCCGCCAGCCCCGCGGAGATCAAGTCCAAGGTCAAGACCATGCGGGAGGCCCAGCCCAAGTGGGTGTGGGACGCGGTGGCGGAGCTGGAGAAGAAGATCCGAGAAGGGCAGGTCACCGTGCCCCTGGTAGTGACCAAGCCGGACATCCAACGGTGGCGGGGCGAGCTGGGCTTGGCGCCCGGGACGCTGCCCGCCTCCGCGGTCCGGCTGAGCGGCCGGTGAGGTCCTTCCGGCCCCTTCAGGCGCAGGCGTCCCGGGGCGCGTTCTCACCGCGGCGCGGAGGGTTCCGTGGGTGAGGGGACCCCGCGTGTGCAGATGCGCGGGATCCACAAGATCTACCCCGACGGCACCGCGGCCCTCAAGGGGGTGGACTTCCACCTGTACCCCGGAGAAGTGGTGGCCCTCCTGGGCGAAAACGGCGCCGGCAAGACCACCCTGATGAAGGTCCTGTCGGGGCTGTTGCGGCCCACCCGGGGGGAAATCCTGGTGGACGGCCGGCCGGTGCACTTCCGCAACCCCGTGGACGCCCTCCGCCGGGGAATCGGGATGGTCCACCAGGTGTTCACCCTGGTGCCGCCCTTCACCGCCCTGCAGAACGTCCTCCTGGGACAGGAGGGCGCCGGGCTGCTTCGGAGGCTGCCGGAGGAACAGGCCAGGGCTCGCGTCCAGCAGCTGCTGGAGGAGACCGGGCTGGAGGTGCCCCTGGACGTGCCCGTGGAGTCCTTGCCCGTGGGCGTCCAGCAGCGGGTGGAGATCTGCAAGACCCTGTACCGGGGCACGTCCGTGCTGATCCTGGACGAGCCCACCTCCGCCCTGGCTCCCGTGGAGGTGGACGACTTCTTCCGCTTCCTGCGCCGCCTCCGGGACCGAGGGACCTCCATCGTCCTGATCACCCACAAGCTGCGGGAAGTGCTGGAGGTCACGGACCGGGTGGTGGTGCTGCGGCAGGGGTTGGTGGCGGGGGAGCTGCCCACCGCTTCGGCCACCCCGGAGAGACTCGCGGAGCTCATGGTGGGTGCCCTCAGCACCCTCCGGGTGGCGCGGGCTCCGCGCAGCCCCGGGCAGCCCGTGCTGGCCGTGCGGGGACTCCGGGTGCGGGACGACCAGGGACGGTTGGCGGTACAGGACCTTTCCTTCGAGGTGCGGGAGGGCGAGGTCTTCGGGGTGGCGGGGGTAGAGGGGAACGGGCAGAGCGAGCTGGTGCAGGCCCTCACGGGGCTGCGCCGGCCGGAGGCGGGGGAGATTTGGCTGGGCGGCGAACGGGTGCCCTCCCTGGACCCCTTGAGCCTGTACCGCCGGGGCCTGGCCCACGTGCCGGAGGACAAAGCGCGGTTCGGGCTGGCCCTGGGGTTTGGCGTGGTGGAGAACAGCATCCTGGGCAGACAGCGGGAGCCTCAGTTCGTGGGCTGGTTCGGGCGGCTCCGCGGGCCCGTGATCCTCCGGTACGCGGAGGAACTGGTGCGGCGTTTCCGCGTGGTCGCCCCCGACCTGACGACCCCTGTGCGCAGCCTGAGCGGCGGGAACCAGCAGCGGCTCCTGGTGGGGCGGGAGATCAGCAAGGAGCCCAGGCTGGTGGTGGCCATGCACCCTACCCGGGGGCTGGATGTGGCCTCCACCCTGTACATCCGGGAGCTCCTGGTGCAGATGCGGGACGCGGGAAAGGCTGTGCTGCTGGTGTCCGCGGACCTGGACGAGGTTCTGGAACTGAGCGACCGCATCGCGGTGATGTACGGCGGCAGGTTCTTGGGGCTGGGGCCTGTGGAGGAGTTCCGTCGGGAGACCGTAGGGCTGTTGATGGGTGGGGTGGTTCCGGAAGGGATTCATGCGGACGCCGCGCGCCCTCCGTCCCCTCGTTGAGTCCCTGGCCACCGTGGCCCTGGGGCTGGTGGCGGGAGGCGTGCTGGTGTGGGCTTTCGGCCACTCCCCCGTGGCTGCCTACCGCGCCCTGGCGGTGGGTGCTTTCGGGACCCGGGAAGACCTCCTGGAGACCTTGGCCTTCGCCACCCCCTTGATGCTCACCGCCCTGACCTTCGCGGTGGGGGTGCGGGCGGGGCTGTTCAACATCGGGGCGGAAGGCCAGATGTACCTGGGCGCGGTGGGCGCCACCTTCGTGGCGGGGATGGTCCCCATGCCTCCGGGCGTGCACCTGGTGGCCGCCACCGTGGCGGGGATGCTGGCAGGTGCCGCGTGGGCCCTGATTCCCGCGGTGCTGAAGGCGTGGCGGGGAGCCCACGAGGTGATCTCCACCATCATGTGCAACTGGATCGCCCTCCACCTGTCCATGTACCTGGCCATCCACTTCCTGGCCGAGCCGGGGCGGGCGGAGCGCACCGTACCTGCCCTCCCCACGGCCCGCTACCCGGTGCTGAGCGAAGAGAGCACCCTCACCGCGGTGCTGTTCGTGGCCGTCGGGTTCGCCCTGGTGGTGTACGCGTACCTCTGGGGAACCCGGGCTGGGTACGAGCTCAGGCTGGCGGGCGAAAACCCCGAGGCGGCCCGCTACGCCGGGGTGCGGCCGGAGCGGGTGGTGGTGTTGAGCTTTGTCCTGGGAGGTCTGGCGGCGGGGCTCGCGGGGGCCAGCCAGGTGATCGGCCGGCCTCCCGCGTGGTCCCTGTACGCCACCTTGGGCAACGTGACCACCTTGGGGTTCGACGGGATCGGGGTGGCCTTGGTCGGACGCAACCACCCCGTGGGCGGAATCCTGGCGGCCGTGCTGTTCGGCGCCCTGGCCCAGGGCGGCCGCCTGATGGAGTACGAGGTGGGGGTCTTGAGCGAGCTGGTCCGGGCCCTCAACGGGATCATCGTGTTCGCCATGGCGGTGCCGGAGCTGTGGGGGATGCTCCGCCGGAGGCTCTCCCGGTGAGGTGGAAAGCGTTTTTGACGTGGGCGGCGGCCCTCGCGGGGGTGGCCGTTGCGGCGCGGTCCCTGGAGCGGGTGGGGCTGCCGCCGGTCTCCCTGCTGGAGACGGGGCTTCTGGCCATGACGCCCTTGGCTTTGGCCGCGGTGGGGGAGTGCCTGAACGAGAAGGCGGGGCTGGTCAACATCGGGTTGGAAGCCATCTTTATGGTGACGGCCACGGTGGGCGTGTGGTTCGCGGAGGTGGGGCGCAGCGGCACCGTGGGCCTCCTGGCGGGAGCGGCCAGCGGGGCGCTTTTGGGATTCGGTCTGGGCGCGGTCAGCGTGTACGGGAAGGCCGACCAGGTCATCGCGGGGATGGGGTTGAACGTGTTTGCCCTGGGGTTTGTCCCCTTCCTCCTGATCAGCCTGTGGGCGTTCCCCGGGATCCACGTGTTCCCCAACGAGCTCATGGTGCCCCGCATCCGGACTCCCGTGGGTCAGCTCAGCCCCGTGACCCTGGCCGCGGTGCTGGTGGCTTTGGCCGCACACCTCCTGCTGCACCGCACCGTGCTGGGGTTCCGCATCCAGGCCGTGGGGGAGAGGCCGGAGGCGGTGGACGTGGCCGGGCTCCGGGTGGACCGGCTGCGTCTGTTGACCGCCACCGTGGGCGGGGCCCTGGCAGGGCTCGGGGGCGCCTTCCTGCCCCTGGGATGGTTCGGGGCCCTGGTCAAGGAGATCTCCGCGGGCAGGGGGTTCATCGCCCTGGCGTGCGTGGTGTTCGCCGGGTTGGAACCCCTGCTGGCCCTGGGGGCGGCCCTGCTGTTCGGGCTGGCGGACGGATTCGCCTCCGCCGTAGCCGTGACCCCCGGGGTCAAGGAGCGGGTGCCTTTTTACTTCGTATCCATGATCCCCTACGTGGTCACCCTGGCGGTGGTGGCGGCGGTCATCGGGCGCAGGCGCTTCCCCAGCACCGTGGGCCGTCCGTACGCCCGGGAGTAGGGGGCGCCGGGTTCCCCCGGCAAGGCGGTGCTCACAAGGCGGCGCCAAAGGCACCGATGCCCTTTCCCCGGGAGGAACAGGCGGTTAGGATAGGCGTGGATGCCCTCCACGTGCACGCACGAGGAGCGCAGGCCAGGGGGTGGCGCAGGCTCGGTGCGGGTCGGCGAGGTCCTCCGGAACCGGCGGGAGGCGCTGGGGATTTCCCTTGAGCAGGTGTACGCACACCTGAGGATCCCCGTGCGCTGGCTCGTGGCCATGGAAGAAGACCGGTTCGACGTCTTCGACTCCCCGCAGTACGCCAAGGGGTTCGTGCGCTCCTACGCGGACTTCTTGGGCCTGGACCCGGAACCCCTGGTGCAAGCGGTGGCGGCGTCCTTCCCGCACCGGCCGCGGCCGCAGCTGGTGGCCCCCGGCGGGGAGGTGCCCATCCGCCCCGTCGCCCCGCCGTCCCGCCTCCGAAGGCTGCTGGGGTGGGCGGCGCTGGCCGCGGCGGTGGCGGTGGTGTGGCTCGGTTACGTGGGGTACCGGCAGCTCCGGGCATTCTACGCCGCCGGGGAGCCGGGTCGGGTGGAACAGCCGGCGGGGAGTCCGCCAACACCCCTCCTCGACCGCCGGGCCCAGGAGCCCGCGGGGAACCCGCCCGTACCCGCTGCCATGGCGGGCGAACCCGTGGTCCGCATGGTCCTTTCCGCAGAGGACCTGTCGTGGCTTCGGGTGGTGGCGGACGGGCGCCGCGTGTTCGAGGGGTTCCTCCGGGCGGGAGAGCAGCGGGAGTGGGAAGCCACCTCCACCCTCCAGGTGGTGATCGGCAACGCGGGAGGCGTGCGGGTCCAGGTGAACGGACAGGACCTGGGCTTCCTCGGAGCCCCGGGTGAGGTGGTGCGGCGGACGTTTACCCCACCCCCTCGCTAGGACCTGTCCCTGGAGAAGCGGTGTCGCGAAGACGGGCCGACCCCTCAAGGCCGCGTGCGAGTGCGGGCTTCGGGCAGGAGGGAGTTTTCGGGAGGACGCCGTGGCGCAGGCCAGACGGGCTGAGGTGATTTCCGTAGGCACCGAGCTACTCCTCGGCCAGATCACGGACACCAACGCCACGTACATCTGCCAGCGCCTTGCGGAGCACGGCATCCCCGTGTACTTCCGCCAGACCGTGGGGGACAACTTCCAGCGGGTGCAGCAGGCCTTCCACCTGGCCTGGTCCCGGGCGGAGCTGGTGGTGTTCACGGGCGGGCTGGGTCCCACGGAGGACGACCTGACCAAGGAAGCCGTGGCCGCTGCCCTCGGCGTGGAACTGGTGGAAGACTCCGCCGCCCTCGCGCACCTGGAGCAGTTCTTCGCCCGCCGTGGCCGGAGCATGACGCCGAACCAGCGGCGGCAGGCCCTGATCCCCCGGGGGGCGGTGCCCATCCCCAACCGCTGGGGTACCGCCCCAGGCGTCTTCTGGGAGGTGGAGGGCCGGGTGGTGGTGATGGTGCCCGGAGTGCCCCGGGAGATGCGGGGAATGGTGGACGAGTTCCTCCTGCCCGAGCTGCGTCGGCGGGGCTGGGTGGGAGAAGAGGTCATCCGTTCCAGGGTCCTCCGCACCGTGGGCATCGGAGAGGGCCACCTGGAGGAGTTGATCCGCGACCTCATCCACACCACCAACCCCACCGTGGCGCCCCTGGCCCACGTGGGGGAAGTGCACCTGCGGATCACGGCCCGAGGAAGGCCGGAGGAGGTCTCCCGGTTGCTGGCGGAAGCGGAGGGCAAGTTGCGGGAGCGCCTGGGGGACGCGGTGTACGGTGTGGACGAGGAGACCCTGGACGAGGTGGTAGCCCGGATGTTGCGCAGGACCGGCCTCACGGTGGCGGTGGCGGAGTCGTGTACCGGGGGACTCGTCAGCCAGCGCCTCACCTCGGTGCCCGGGAGCTCCGCCTACTTCCTGGGAGGGGTGGTGGCCTACGACAATCTCGCGAAGCGCCACCTGCTGGGGGTGTCGCAGCAGCTTCTGGAGTCCTTCGGCGCGGTGTCCGCGGAGGTGGCGGAGGCCATGGCCGAGGGGGCACGTCGGACCTTCGCTGCGGACGTGGGCCTGGGGATTACGGGGGTCGCGGGGCCGGGTGGGGGGACGGAGGCCAAGCCCGTGGGCCGGGTGTACTTGGCCCTCGCGGACACAGCTGGCGTCCGCAGCGTGCGGGCGGACTTCGGCGAGGAGCCGGGGAGGGAGGGAGTGCGCAGGCTGGCGAGCCAGGCTGCTCTGAACCTCCTCCGCCGCTACCTGGTGGAGCAGGGAAGGGGCTGAGGTTGCGGCTGTTCGTGGCCGTCCACCTGGACCCGGCCTTGAGGCCGGCGGTGGAGGCCATGAGGCGCCAGCTCGTGGAAGCGTGGCCCAGGGGACAGGAGCTGGTCAAGTGGGTAGAACCCCACAACCTCCACTTCACCCTGAAGTTCCTCGGGGAGGTGGAGGAGGCCCGGCTCCAGGGAATCCTGGCAGCCCTGAGGGTCGTAGAGGCCTCCGCCCCCTTCCGCCTGCAGCTGGTAGGACTGGGAGCCTTCCCCAGACCACGGGGTGCCCGGGTCCTCTGGGTGGGGGTGGGGGAGGGGGCGGCGCAGTTGAGCCGCCTGGCGGCCCGGGTGGAGGACGCCCTGGGGCCTCTGGGGTTTCCCCGGGAGGACCGCCCCTTCTCGCCGCACCTCACCATCGGCCGGCTCAGGGTCCCGGCCCACCACCCGGAGTTGGAAGCCGTCCTGGGCCGGAAGTCGGATGTCGAAATCGGCTCCCAGAGCGTTCAATCAGTGGAGCTGGTGCAGAGCGTCCTGCGCCGGCCGGGACCGGAGTACACCGTGGTCCGGTCGTACCCCTTGCGGGGGGAGAGTTGACAGGCAAACGTACGTTTGGTACGCTTGCTACAACGCGGACGGGAGGGGGAGATGAACGAGCGGCAGAAGGCACTGGAGCTGGCCCTGGCCCAGATCGAGCGGCAGTTCGGCAAGGGCTCCATCATGAAGCTGGGGGAGGCCTCCCAGCGGCTCGCGGTGGACGTGATCCCCACGGGCGCCCTGAGCCTGGACGTGGCCCTCGGAGTGGGCGGCGTTCCCAGAGGCCGGGTGGTGGAGATTTACGGGCCGGAGTCGTCCGGAAAGACCACCCTGGGCTACCACATCATCGCGGAGGCGCAGCGGGAGGGCGGGGTAGCAGCCTTCATCGACGCGGAACACGCCCTGGACCCGAACTACGCCCGGGCCTTGGGCGTCAACCTGGACGAGCTGCTGATCTCCCAGCCGGACAGCGGGGAGCAGGCCCTGGAGATCGCGGAGACCCTGGTGAGGTCGGGGGCCGTGGACGTGATCGTGGTGGACTCCGTGGCGGCCCTGGTCCCCCGGGCGGAGCTGGAAGGGGACATGGGCGACGCCCACGTGGGACTGCAGGCGCGGTTGATGTCCCAGGCCCTGCGGAAACTGGTGGGGGCCATCAACCGCTCCCGGTGTGTGGTGGTGTTCATCAACCAGATCCGGGAGAAGGTGGGGGTGATGTTCGGCAACCCCGAGGTCACCACGGGCGGCCGTGCCCTGAAGTTCTACGCCTCGGTCCGCATGGAGATCCGCCGCACCGAGCACATCAAGAGCGGCGAGGAGATCAAGGGCATGCGGGCCCGCGTGAAGGTGGTGAAGAACAAGCTCGCCCCGCCCTTCCGAGAGGCGGAGGTGGAGATCTACTACGGACGGGGAATTTCCAAGGCTGCCAGCCTCCTGGACGTGGGGACGAGCGTGGGGCTGATCCAGAAGGTGGGCACGTGGTTCAGCTACGGGGACATGCGCATCGGCCAGGGGCGGGACAACGCCCGGGAGTTCCTGGAGAACAACCCCGAGGTGGCCGCGGAGATCGAGGCGAAGCTGCGGGAAAAGCTGGGCCTGGCGCGGAGTCGGTCGCCCTTGCCGGAGACCCCCGTGGTGGCGGAAGCCCCGACGAAGAACAGCAAGGAGCCTGTCCGGCGCTGAGTGGGCTTGGAGCAGGGTGGTGGGTGTGCTCCGACGGGAGGCGGCGGCTCCGGTGCACGGTCCGGCGTGCCCAAGGACAGAGAGGGCCGGGTGCCGAGGAGCGGCCCGCGATTTTTGCGGCCGCAGGAGCACGGAGAAGTCGAAAAGGGCCCTGCCGCGCGTTGAGTCAGTGGAAACCACGGCAGGAGGTGCGCGATGAGCGAGACCAAGCGGCAGCCGGGCGAGGTGGCGCGGCAGGGGTTGTTCACGGAGCAGGTGAAGGCTCGGGGCCGTACCTACTTCTTCGACGTCCGGGAGGCGAAGGGCGGCGGGCGTTACCTGGTCATCAGCGAGTCCCGGAGGACGGAAGCCGGGCACGAGCGTAGCCGGGTGGTGGTGTTCCCGGACCAAGTGGGGGAGTTCGAGGAGGCCTTACGGAAGGCAGCGCAGGCGCTTCGGGCTGGACAGCCTCAGCGCGCGGCCAAGCCCGCCTGACGGACCGCGGCGAGACGGCGGGGAGGGAGGGACGGGGAAGTTTCGGAGCCTGAGGTCCGCACGGGTTCACGGCATGGCGGATCCGGGCTTACGATTCGTTCATGCGCGGATCCTTGGGCGTACGGGCGGACGACCACCCCGAGGGCGCATACGCGGACGTAGTACGCCGGGTCTTCGACCGGGCCGCTTACCTGGGGCCAAGGAGTGCCCGGGCAGAGCCTGGAGGGCAAGGCACCGCATTCCCGGGGAGTCCCCGGGGTGGCTCGTGGAGTGGCCGGGGCGGCGAGGGACGGGAGGACCGCCCCCAAAATCGCTGCGCGATCTTTTGGGGACCCCGGTCCGCCTTCGCGACGGCTTTCCCGGAAGGGGCTCGGAGGCTACTGGTCCACGCCGTGCCGCCGTTACAGGGTTGGGCCCGTGCACCGGGCCGCGCTGTCTCCTGGGAGCCGCTCGACCTGCCGTCGCGGGAGGAGTGTCCCGGTGCGGGAGCGTACCACCCTACCGGGGAAACGTGACCGCGGGGGAGTCCGATGGAGGTCCGGAAGCTGGTGGTGCTGGGAGTGCTGTCCGCCGTTGCCTTCGTGTTGATGGCCACCGTGCAGTTCCCCGTACTCCCGCAAGCCCCGTACCTGCGCTACGACCCGAGCGACGCGGTGGCGCTCCTGGGCGGGGTCCTGTACGGCCCCGGGCCCGCGGTGGCCGTGGTGTTCCTCAAGGACGTGCTGTACCTGCTGTTCCGGGCCCGCGGCCCCTTCGGGCCGTTGGCGGACTTCGTGGCTGCCGCCACCTTCGCGGCGGCCACCTCTTGGGCGTACCACCGGGGCCGGGGACCGCTGCCAGCCCGGCTGCTGCGCGCCGCCGCCCTGGGAACCCTGGCCCGGGTGTTGGTCATGATTCCCGCCAACTTCGTTCTCCTCTTCCTGCAGTTCGGGATGCCGCCGGAGCGCGTGGCGGGCATGCTCCTCCCGGTGATCGTCCCCTTCAACGCCCTCAAGGCCGCGGCCAACGCGCTGCTGGCCCTGTTCATCCTGACCCCCGCCCTGCGGCAGGTAGCGCCCGGGTGGGTGCCGGAGCCGCCGGGCCGGTAGTCCGCAGTGCGGCGCACGGGGACCGCCACCCTCCCGCTGCACAGCGGCGCCGCGCCGCGGTGGCTGTTCGAGCGCATGGTCCGGCTGGCCCGAGCGGTGGTGTGCGCCCTGGTGGAGGAGGCGGGGCCGGAGGGAGTCCTGAGGCGGGTCAGCGACCCCTTCTGGTTCCAGGCCTTCGGGTGCGTGCTGGGGTTCGACTGGCACAGCAGCGGCCTCACCACCACCGTCTGTGGAGCCCTCAAGCAGGGGCTGCGGGGGCTGGAGCGGGACCTCGGGCTGGCGGTGGCCGGCGGGAAGGGGAGGGCTTCGCGGAGGACCCCGGAGGAGTTGCGGGCGTACGGGGAATGGTTTGGCTTCGACGCGGAACGCCTCGTGTACGCCAGCCGTACCAGCGCGAAGGTGGACAACCACGCAGTGCAGGACGGATACCAGCTGTACCACCACGCCTTCTTCGTCACCCGCGGGGGTGCCTGGGCCGTGGTGCAGCAAGGCATGCGGGAGACCGACCGCACCGCCCGACGGTACCACTGGCTCGGCGAGGCGGTGTCGGACTTCGTGTGTGAGCCCCACGCCGCGGTGTGTGCGGACCGGGCTGTCCCTACCCTGAACCTGGTGGCGCGGGAAGGCGAGGCAGCCCGGCGGGCCATGGTGGCGCTTTCCCGGGAGCCGCCGGACCGCCTGGGCAGGGAGCTGCGGCGTGCCCTCACCATGCCCGCCCGCCACCCCCTCTTGGCCTCCGACCTGGACCCCGGGCGGTTGGAGACCGTCTTCCTCCGCACCTACGAAGCGCAGGCCAGGGACTTCGAGGCCCTCCTGGCCCTGCCGGGAGTGGGGGCCAAGACCCTCAGGGCCCTGGCGTTGCTCTCGGAGTTGCTGGCGGGGACACCGCCCTGCTGGCGCGACCCCGCGCGCTTCTCCTTCGCGCACGGCGGAAAGGACGGCCACCCCTACCCCGTGGACCGGGACACCTACGACCGCACGGTGGCGGTGCTGGAGGAGGCGGTGCGCAGGGCCCGGCTGGGCCACACGGACCGCCTGGAGGCCCTCCGGAGGCTGCACCGGCTGGTCTCGGACGGCTCCCGGAGGCGTTCCGAGTCCCCTGTGCCGGTCTCTCGGGAGTAGGGAGCGGTCGGACCCGTCCCCTCCGTGGAAAACACGCCCGGAGCGTGCCCAGGAAAAGCCCCCGAGGAAGGGAGACCGGGGTCAGCGACTTTGGTGGGTCCAGGGGGTGCACGAGCCGGGGGCGGCCCGTAAACTGGAAGTGCGGCCCACACTTCCAGCAGGCCGACGCCACGGGCGAGGAGCAGGAGGACATGGGCAAGGACACCCTGACCATCATCGACAACCGCACGGGCAAGACCTACGAGGTCCCCATCTTCTACGGGACGTACCCGAAGTACGGGGCGGCCATCCGGGCCATGGACCTGCGCCAGATCAAGGTAGACGAGGAAGACTTCGGCCTGATGAGCTACGACCCGGCCTTCCTCAACACCGCGTCCACCCGCAGCCGCATCACCTTCATCGACGGGGAGCGGGGGATTTTGCGGTACCGGGGGTACCCCATCGAGGTCCTGGCGGAGCGGTCCACGTACCTGGAGGTGGCGTACCTGCTCCTGCACGGGGAGCTGCCCACCCGCAGCCAGCTGGACGCCTGGACCTACGAAATCATGCACCACACCTTCCTCCACGAGTCCATCAAGAAGTTCCTGGACGGGTTCCACTACGACGCGCACCCCATGGGGATGCTCATCGGCACCGTGGGGGCCCTGTCCACCTTCTACCCCGAGGCGAAGGCCATCCACGATCCGGCGGTACGGCGCCGCCAGATCGTCCGGCTCATCGCCAAGATGCCCACCATCGCCGCCTTCGCGTACCGGCACAGCCGGGGCCTGCCGTACGTGTACCCGGACAACGACCTCTCGTACACGGGCAACTTCCTCAACATGCTGTTCAAGACCAGTGAGTTGAAGTACAAGCCGCACCCGGTGCTGGAGCGGGCCCTGGACGTGCTGTTCATCCTGCACGCGGACCACGAGCAGAACTGCAGCACCAACGTCATGCGGAGCATCGGGAGCAGCCACGTGGACCCTTACTCCGCGGTGGCGGGCGCCGCGGCCGCGTTGTACGGACCCCTGCACGGGGGGGCCAACGAGCAGGTCCTGCGCATGCTGCAGGAGATCGGCAGCAAGGACCGTGTGGGCGCCTACATCCGGCGCGTCAAGTCCGGGGAAGTCCTCCTCATGGGCTTCGGCCACCGGGTGTACAAGAACTACGACCCGCGGGCCCGCATCATCAAGCAGGTGGCCTACGAGGTGTTCTCCGTGACGGGCGTGAACCCGCTCCTGGAGATCGCCCTGGAGCTGGAGCGCATCGCCCTGGAGGACGAGTACTTCGTGAGCCGCCGGCTGTACCCCAACGTGGACTTCTACTCCGGCCTCATCTACCAGGCCATGGGCTTCCCCGTGGAGATGTTCCCGGTGCTGTTCGCCATCCCGCGGACCTCCGGGTGGCTCGCGCACTGGGAGGAGATGCTGCAGGACCCCGAGCAGAAGATCAGCCGTCCGCGCCAGATCTACGAGGGACCCGACGTGCGGGAGTACGTGCCCATGGAGGAGAGGGAAGCGGCCGCGGCGGTGTGAACGCCGGGCAACACCCCTCCGGCCCCGTGGCCTGGGCGCCGCGGGTCCCCACGGGGCGGGGCAGGGCGGGCGGGGGTGCGCGGTGTGGGGAGGCTGAAGTCCGAGGCCCGAGGGATCCTACGACAGCTGCCCTCCGTGGAATGGGTGGTGGCGCAGGTGGAGGCGCGCGGCCGGACGGGGGCCGTGGGGCGTCCCGTCCTGGTACAGGTGGCCCGGGAGGTCCTCGCAGAGCGGCGAAGTGCCCTGCGCGGCGGAGCCGCGGAGGACGTGGACCGGGAGGAGTTGGTCCAGGCCGTGGAGTCCCGGGTCCTCGCCACCACCCATCCCTCCTTGCGCCGGGTGGTGAACGCCACCGGCGTCCTGCTCCACACCAACCTGGGGCGGTCGCCCTTGGCCGTGGAGGCCCGGCAGGCGGTGCTGGAGGCCGCGGGGACGTGCAACCTAGAGCTGGACCTGCCCTCCGGGAGCCGGGGATCGCGGCAGGACCACGTGGCGGAGCTCCTGCGGCGGCTCACCGGCGCCGACGGTGCCCTGGTGGTGAACAACAACGCCGCCGGAGTCTTCCTCACCTTGGCCGCCCTCGCCGCGGGCCGGGAAGTGGTGGTAGCCCGCAGCGAGCAGGTGGAGATCGGAGGGTCGTTCCGGATGCCCGAGGTCATGCGAGCGGCAGGGGTGCGCCTGGTGGAGGTCGGCACCACCAACCGGGTGCGCCTAGCCGACTACGAGGCAGCCCTGACCGCCGACACCGCCCTGTTGTTGAAGGTCCACCGCAGCAACTTCCGGCTGGTGGGGTTCGTGGCGGACGTCTCCGTGACCGAGCTGGCCCAGCTGGCGCGGCGCGCCGGAGTCCCCCTGGTGTACGACCTGGGCAGCGGCGCCCTGGTAGACCTGCGCAGCCGCGGCCTGCCGTACGAACCCACGGTGCAGGAAGCGGTGCGGGAGGGGGCGGACCTGGTCCTGTTCAGCGCGGACAAGCTCTTGGGCGGGCCGCAGGCGGGGGTCCTGGTGGGGCGGGCGGAACTTTTGGACGTCCTCCGCGGACACCCCCTGTACCGGGTGGTCCGCATCGACAAACTGGACCTGGCGGCCCTGGAGGCCACCCTGCGGCTGTACCTGGACCCGGAGAGGGCGTGGGAGCGCGTGCCGGTCCTTCGGATGCTGGGCGCTTCCGTGGCCGGCCTGCGCGCCCGCGCGGAGCAGCTGGCGCACAGAGCCGCAAGGCTCGGGGCACAGGCCCAGGCAGTGCCGTGTGAGTCGGAAGCCGGGGGTGGGTCCCTGCCGGGGTCCGCCCTCCCTTCGTGGGGGGTGCGGCTCCGCCATCCGTCCTTGTCCGCCCAAGCCCTCTCCGCGGCCCTGCGGGCCGGCGATCCTCCGGTCCTGACGCGGGTACAGGACGAGGTGGTGCTGGTGGACCTGCGGTCCGTGCTCCCCGAGGACGACGCGGTGCTGGAGGGTAGCCTTGCCAAGGTCCTGGCGCGGTACGGCTGAGCCGCCCGCCACCGTGGTGGTGGGTACCGCAGGCCACGTGGACCACGGGAAGAGCACCCTGGTCCGCGCCCTCACCGGTACGGACCCGGACCGCCTCGAGGAGGAGAAGCGACGGGGCATGACCATTGACCTCGGGTTCGCACACATGGACCTCCCCAGTGGGGTCCGGGTGGGCTTTGTGGACGTGCCCGGGCACGAGCGCCTGATCCGCAACATGCTGGCGGGCGCCGCGGGCTTCGACGCGGTGATGCTGGTGGTGGCCTGCGACGAGGGGGTGATGCCCCAGACCCGGGAGCACGTGGACATCCTGCGCTTCTTGCACGTCCGGCGCGGTCTGGTAGCCCTCACCAAACGGGACTTGGTGGACGAGGAGTGGCTGGAGCTGGTGCAGGAGGACGTCCGTGCGTTCCTGCAGGGTACCTTCCTGCAGGACGCGCCCCTGGTGGGAGTCTCCGCGAGGACCGGGGAGGGGCTGGAGGAGCTGGTGGCCACCTTGGACCGGGTCGTGGCCGGCGGGTCGGCACGGGACCCGGACGGGCCCACCCGTCTGCCCGTGGACCGGTCCTTCCACGTGGCAGGGTTCGGGACGGTGGTGACCGGCACCCTGTGGACGGGGCGGATCCGGCCCGACGACACCCTCGAGCTCCTGCCCTCCGGCCGCACCGTGCGGGTGCGGGGAGTGCAGTCCCACGGGCAGCCGACGTCGGAGGTCCGCGCGGGGCAACGGGCCGCGGTCAACCTCCTGGGGGTGTCCAAGGAGGAAGTGGTGCGGGGAGACGTGCTGGTGAGCCCTGGGTCTTTCCAGGCCACCACGTCGTTGCACGTGCGCCTCCACCTGCTTGCGGGGACGCCCCCTCTGCGCCACGGCGAGCGGGTGCGGGTGTACTTGGGGACCGCGGAAGCCATCGGGCGTGCGTTCCTCTTTGAGGGGACGGAACTGCCGCCCGGGCAGTCCGCGCTCGCGCAACTCCGGCTGGAGCGGCCCATCACCGCGGCCTTCGGAGACCCCTTCGTGGTCCGGCGGTTCTCGCCCATCCTCACGTGGGGTGGAGGCGAGGTGTTGGAGGTCGGACCCCCGCGGCACCGGAGGCGGGACCCCAGGGTCCTGGCGCGGCTGCAGGTTCTGGAGACGAAGGAGCCAGAAGCCCTGGTCCTGCTGGCCCTGGAGGCCGCAGGGGTCCAGGGGTGCTCGGTGGCGGACGTGGTCCGGCGGACAGCCCTGGGCCCGGAGGCGGTGCGGCGGCAGCTGGAGCAGGCGACGTCCCGGGGCCTGGCGCACCCCGGCCGGGACCGGTGGTTCCACGGGGCGGTGCTGGAGGCCGCGGAGGCGGAGGCGCTCCGGGGCTTGGCGGAGTACCACCGCACGAGGCCGTGGCGCCGCGGGATGCCCTCGGGAGACTGGCTGACCCTGGTGCGGAGGGTGGGTGGGGCCGCGGCAGAGCTGTTACGGGAGCGGCTGGCGCCTCGGGTCGTGGAGGACGGGGGATTCGTGCGCCTGGTGGACCACCAGCCGCGCCTCACTCCGGAGCAGGGCCGGGCCGCAGAACAGCTGCGGGCGTGGCTGGCCCGGGCCGGCCTGGAGGGACCCAGCCGCGGGGAAGTGGAACAGGCCCTGGGCCCCCATGCGGACGTGGCGGTGCAGTGGGTCTTGGACTCGGGCGAAGGCCTGGAGTTACGGGAGCTGCTGTACTGGCGGGAGGCGGTGGACCAGGCGGTGCAGGTCCTCGCACAGGCGCTCGGGCGGTCCGGGGAGCTAACCGTGGCCGCGGCGCGGGACTTACTGGGGACCTCCCGCAAGTACGTGTTGCCCCTGCTGGAGTACCTGGACACCGTGGGGGTCACGCGCCGCCAGGGGGACGTGCGGCTTCCCGGCCCCAAGCTGACCCAAGAAGTGGCCCGTGCGGAGGGCGACGGGCCCCGGTGGGCCTCCCGGTCTTCAAAACCGGTGCCGCCCGGCTAGGGTGGGGTGGGTTCGATTCCCACCGCCCTCCGCCAGCCGACTTCACCGGGTGGGGACGGGGAACACCACCCGTTCCGCCCCCGCGTACACGTTGAAACGGTCGCCCCGGAGGAAGCCCACGAGGGTCAGTCCGAAGGCCTGGGCCACCTCCACCGCCAGGCTGCTGGGTGCGGAGACGGAGCAGAACACGGGCACCCCGGCCACCACGGCCTTCTGCACCAGCTCGAAGCTGGCCCGACCGCTCACCATCACCAGGGAGTCCCGCAGGGGAAGCCGGCCTTCCAAAAACGCCCAGCCCACCAGTTTGTCCATGGCGTTGTGGCGGCCCACGTCCTCCCGCAGGGCCACAAGACGGCCCCCGGCGTCGAACAGGGCCGCGGCGTGCAGGCCTCCGGTCTGCGCGAACAGGCCCTGCGCCTGGCGCAAGCGGTCCGGGAGCTGTCGCAGGAGGTCCGCGTCCACCATGGGACCTCCTTGCACAGGCGCGCACCCGCGCACCCAAAGACCCTCCAGGCTGGCCTTCCCGCACACGCCGCAGGCACTGGTGGTGGTGAAGTGTCGTTCCAGGGGCCCCAGGTCAGGCAGGTCTCGGCCCCGGAGCTCCACGGTCACCACGTTGTACCGTTGCTCCGCCCGGACCTCGGGGTCGCTACAGTACGCGATGCGGGCCACCTGTTCTCTGCCCTGGACGAGCCCTTCGCTGAACAGGAACCCCGCCGCCAGCTCGAAGTCGTGGCCCGGGGTGCGCATGGTGACGGCCACGGTCTTCCGGTGCGGCCCCGCGGCCACGCGCACCTCCATGGGCTCCTCGGTGGTCAGAAGGTCCGTCCGGACCTCCGTCCGGTCGCCCCGGACCACCCGCACCACCGCTCGGACCTTAGCACCTGGACGCCCCGTCGCCACCTCGCCACCCCCTTCACGGGAGGATCTCCACGTGCCCCTCCCCGGGGCCCAACACCTCACCGACCTCTGCCACCACGGACACCCCGCGGGCTGCCAGGGCCTGCCGGAGGAGTTCCCCGCGGTCCGCAGAAACGGCGATCAGCAGCCCGCCGCTGGTCTGGGGGTCGCACAGGAGCATCTGGTACTCCTCCGACACCCCGGCGGCCCAGCGGGCGAACTTCGCGGCTGCGCCGCGGTTGCGAAGGGTGCCGCGGGGAAACACCCGCTCCCGCACCAGGGGCCACGCCTCCTCCAGGACGGGCACCCGGGAAGCGTACAGCCGCACGTCTACCCCCGAAGCCCGTGCCATCTCCCCCAGGTGGCCCACCAGCCCGTACCCGGTGACGTCCGTGCACGCGTGCACCCCGACCTGCACCATCGCTTCCGACGCGGCACGGTTCAGTTCCAGCATGACACGGGTGGCGGCCTCCACGGCCTCGGGAGAGGCCCGCTGCTGCTTGATCCCCGTGGTGATGACCCCGATGCCCAGGGGCTTGGTCAACACCAGCCGGTCGCCGGGTCTTGCGCCCGCGTTGGTGACCACCCGTTCCGGGTGGACCAGCCCCGTGACCGCGTAGCCGAACTTGGGCTGGGGGTCGTCCAGGGAGTGGCCCCCGGCCACCACCACGCCCGCCTCCTGCATCTTCTCAAGCCCACCGCGGACGATCTCCCCCACCACCTCCGCGGGCAGACGGCCCTGCGGGTAAGCCAGGATGTTCAGGGCCAACAGGGGCTGCGCTCCCATGGCGTAGACGTCCGAGAGGCTGTTGGCGGCCGCGATGGCCCCGTAGGCGTAGGGCTCGTCCACCACGGGGGTGAAGACGTCCACCGTCTGGACCAGGGCCCGCTCGCCGTCGATCCGGTAGACCGCGGCGTCGTCCCGCGTGTGGACCCCTACCAGGAGGCGGGGGTCGGAGGCGGGCGGAAGCCGGGCCAGGACCTGCTCCAGGTCCTCCGGACCCAGTTTAGAAGCTCAACCCGCGCAGTCCACCAAGCTGGTGAGGCGCACGCGGTCCCGTTCCGTCACGTCGCCCTCCCGCATTCTTGGTTGCCGCCAGGAGCCTGTCTCGGAAATGGGTTCGATAGAGGGTAGACGGAGTCCTTGGGGGCGCGAGGCAGGGGGCATCGGGGACGGTGGAGCGAGGAGTGGCGGGGAGGCGGGAGACGTCCGGGAGAGCACCGGAAGGACTCGGGGGTGAAGTTGCCAGCAGAGGCTGCAGGCGATGGCGTGCGGCGTAGAGTTTGCGGAGGTTGTACAGAGCTCTGCCCAGGCGGGTGCGGAGCTTGCGGCGCATGCGATCTCGCACGGACGGAGGACTGGCCGCACGTGCGGGTGAGCGCCTGCCAGGAGTGCCGTGCGTACGTCAAGGAAGTGGACCTGAGCAGGGACGGGCTGGCGGTGCCCGTGGTGGACGACCTGGCCACCATCCCCCTGGACTTGGTGGCGGTGGAGGAGGGCTACCGCAAGGTGGAGCTCAACCTCATCGGCCTGTAGGGAGGGTTACAGGCCCAGCAGGTCCTCCTCCGTCTCCAGGGAGAACTCCCCGGTGGCCTCCTCGTACGCGAAGGCTTCCGCGTACCTCCCCCAGTCCACCACCACGGCCAGCTGCCGGCGTGCCTCCTCCGCGCTGAAGTGGCGCTCCAGCAAGTCCAGGAAGAACTCCGCGGGCATGCGGGGCGGCTTCCGGCGTTGCAGGGTCTGGACCACCTCCTGCGCCGTGCGGACCCGCTCCAGGAGGGCCTGGCGGAACAGCTCCTTCTTCTCCTGTACCGAGGCCTCCGCGAAGGCCCGACCGGAGTCCGTGAGGACCAGGTCCCCGTCCTGGGAGGTGGCGAAGCCCAAAAGCTCCGCGGCCTCCACCGCGGGCAGGAGGTCCTCCAGGTCCAGGCGCAGCTCGTCTGCCAGCTCCCGCACGTCCACCCGGCCGTCCGCGTCGTGGACAAGCTCCACCAGCCCCGTAATGAGCCCCACGGGGGCCGGGGGCAGACGGGGGACGAGGGGCCGGGCGTGGACGAGGCGGCGCTGGCGCTCGCCGGCCAGGAGGGCGTACACCTCGTCCACCCGGGTCCGGAACTCCGGGGATTCCCGGTCCCGCCAGTGGGGGAGCTCTGGGCGCACCTCCCCGATGACCCGGGCGGGCGTGGTGCCCAGGACCACCACCCGGTCGCTGAGGAACACCGCCTCTTCGATGCTGTGGGTGACCAGAGCCATGGCCCGGGTGGGAATGCGGTGCCGCAGCCACAGCTCCAGGAGGTCCGTGCGGAGGTTCTCCGCGGTGAGGGCGTCCAGGGCGGAGAACGGCTCGTCCATCAACAACACGTCCGGCTCCACCACCAGCGCGCGGGCGAAGGCCACCCGCTGCCGCATGCCCCCGGACAGCTCCTTGGGGAAGGCAGACTCGAACCCATCGAGCCCGATGAGGTCGATGGCCTGCAGGGCCCGCCGCCGGCGTTCCTCAGGCGCCACTCCCAGAGCCCGCAGGCCCAGCTCCACGTTCTCCAGGACCGTGAGCCACGGGAACAGGGCGAAGGTCTGGAACACCATGGCCACGCCCGGGGTGGGCCCGTGCACGGGCTGGCCCCGGTACCGCACCTCGCCGTGCGTGGGTGCGAGAAGCCCGGCCAGGATGCGGAGGAGGGTGGACTTGCCCGACCCGGAGGGACCCACCACCGCGAGGATCTCCGAGTCCCGCAGCTCCAGGTCCACCCGGTCGAGGACCACCGCGGCACCGCCGCCCGGCCGCGGGAAGGACACGGTGACGCCCCGGGCCTCCAGGAGCACCGCGGGGGGCGGCGTGGTGACGGGCCGCAACCGGAAGTCTTCCAAGGTCCTGCCTCCCTTAGAGGTGATAGCGCTCTTCCGCGAGCCGGGCCAGCCTGCGCCACACCAAGCGGTTCACCGCCACCACCAGGCCCGCCATGGTCACGGTGGCCGCGGCCAGGAGGGGCATGTTGCCCTCCGCCACCGCGGAGGTGAGGAGGCCTCCCAGCCCTACCACCTGGTACCGACGGCCCCCGAACTCCAAGAACTCCGACACGATGCTGGTGTTCCACGCTCCTCCCTGCGCGGTGAGACCGCCCGTGACCAGGTACGGGAAGATGGCGGGCAGGACGAAGGTGCGCCACCAGAGGACGCCTCGCAGGCGCAGCGACGCCGCGGCCTCCTGCAGGTCCCGGGGCAGGGCGCTGGCGCCCGCGATGACGTTGAACAGCAGGTACCACTGGGTCCCCAGGAGCATCACCAGCACGGAGGCCGCCTGCAGACCGCCTCCTGCCCGCAAGAGGACGAGTAACACCACGGGGAACAAGGCGGTGGCGGGGACGGAGGCCGCGACCTGGGCCAGGGGCTGGACCACCCGGGCCCACCGGGGGCGCAGTCCCACGGCCACCCCGACGGGAACCGTCCACAGGGCAGCCAGCGCCAGGGCCAGCAGCACCCGGAGGCTAGTGGCGGCGGCCCCCACCGCGATGGCCGCCCACCCTTCCGGGGGAACACGCGCCACCAGCCGCGCCAGGGACACCAGTCCCCAGCCCGCGGACACCACCGCGGCCGCCGCCAGCGCCACCCCAGCCCCGCGGACCCACCGAGCGGGGACCGACAGGGAGACCGCTCCCGAGCGGAGCCGGCGGTCGAGCCCTTCCACCAGGGGTGCCCACACGTGCTCGGCGAAGGCTCGGGCCAGGGCAGACCGCCGCAACAGGTCCAGGAACCACGAGCGGGGCGCGAGAGGGTCTTCGGTGAGTTCGAGCTTGAACTTCTGGCTCCACGCCACCACAGGACGCCACACCAGCTGGTCGAGGACCACGATGGTGAGGACCATGGTCCCAAGGCCCAGGGCCGTGGCCCGCAGGTCCCCGCGGCTGCTGGCCTCCGCCAGGTAGCTGCCCAGGCCCGGGAGGGTGAAGGTACGGTCCACCAGGACGAAGGCCTCGCAAGCCATGAGGAAGAACCACCCGCCCGCCCACGACATGACGCTGTTCCAAGCCAGGCCGACGGCGGCCGCGGGGAGTTCCAGGAGGGTGAACCGCTGCCACCCGCTGAGCCGCATCAGCCGCGCCGCCTCCACGAGATCCTGGGGAAGGGTCAGGAGAGAGTGGTAGAAGCTGAAGGTGAGGTTCCAGACCATGCCGGTGAAGATGAGGACCACGCTGGCCACCTCCAGCCCCACCTCCTGCCGCGGGAACACAGCCACCATGGCCAGGAGCACCGCGGGCATGAAAGACAGGACGGGGACGGACTGCAGCACGTCCAGGAGGGGGACCAGCACGCGCTCTACCCGGCGGGAGCGTGCGGCCGCGTACCCGAAAACCAGGGCGAACCCCAGGGACAGACCGTACGCAGCGGTCATGCGCAGGAGGGAAAGTCCCGCATACCCCGGCAGTGCCCTCGGCTGAAGGTCCACAGGGGCGGCGGGACGCTTGAGCTCCCCGGGGACGACAGCCAGGAGGCCGTACACCAGCGCCGCCAGGAGGGCCAGGAGGAGCAGGTCCGGGCCGGAGGCCCGGGGGAGTCGCAAAAGCCGCAGGCTCGGGAACCACGACATGCGCGGGAACGGTGGGGCCCTGGTTTTCCGTGCTCCGGGCCGCACGCCGATTCTACCGCCCGCCGCCGGGACCTCCAAGTACGCGGGCCTGGAGCACACGTCGCCCCGACAATCCTGGGGCAGAAGAGCGTGAAGTCCGGAGACGGTGCCCGGGGTTTCCCAGGGTCAGCGGATGGGCATCCGGGCCACGGTGAGGCGGTCTTCCACCTGCGCCACTCCGGACACCGCGCCCACCACTTCCAACACCGCGCGCCGCTCCTCCGCCCCAAACACCACGCCCTGGAGGGTCACGGTCCCCCCGCGGGCGGTGACGTGGAGGTCCACGTGACCCAGCCGGTGGTCGGACTTCAGGGCTTCCTGCACCCGGGCCGCCAGGGCGCGGTCCCGCACCTCCTGCCGGGAGGCTTCGTCGGCCTGGAACTCGGGACTGTCCAGGAGCTGTTCGATGAGCTGGCAGCCCTGCTCCACGGTGACTCGCTCGGTGTTGATGACCAGGTCGTAGAGGTCGCTGTCCTCCCACTCCACGTCGAAGAACTGGCGGATCCGGGCCCGCACCCCTTGGTCGTACCGCTCCGCCAAGGCCTGCGCGTCCTGCCGGGAGACCCCCAACCGGTCCGCCAGGCGTTCCACCCGCAGGGGCAAGGGGGCGCACACCCGCACCCGCACCGCGTGGCGGACGCCGCGCAGGAGCATGGTGGACCACCGGCCCAGGATCACCACGTCGTCTCCCTGCGCGTACTCCAGGACCCGGGCTGCCACGTGGTAGAAGTGGCGACGCGCCGGTAGGCTGAGGCGCTCCCACAGGCCCGGAGGGCTCTCGATCAGCCGTGTGAGCTCGTCCTCCGTCACGGGTGCCACGCGGGCAGCTTCCTCCAAGATCTCCCTGCGGACGAAACGGTAGCCCCGCCGCCGGGCCAGCTCCTCCGCGATGAAAGTCCCGAGGCTGCCCAGTTCCCGGGTGAAGGCGACGATGCCCAAACGCGTCCTCCCGTCAGGGCACCACAGGGGCGGGGGGTGCGACCCTGGAGGACGCCATCCTCAGGAACCCGCAGCCCCCGGCGCCTCCGCCGGCACCGCGGGCCGGCGGGCTCTGCGGACCAGGTTGCGGACGTACGGCAGGAGGAAGACCGCGAGGGCGACCAGCACGAAGAAGGCAGAGATGGGCCGGGTGAAGAAGATGGCCGGCGAGCCCTGGCCCATGATGAGGCTCTGCCGGAAGGCCTGTTCCGTCATGTCCCCCAGGACCAAGGCCACCACCAGGGGAGCGAGGGGGTAGCCCAGCTTCTTGAAGAAGTACCCCGCCAGCCCGGAGCCCAGCATGATCCACAGGTCCAGCACCTGGTTGTTCACCGCGTAGGCCCCGATGCTGCAGAGGATGGTGATGAGGGGAGCCAGGATGGCGAAGGGGATACGGACGATGGCCGCGAAGGCCGGCACCAGGGTGAGGACGATGAGGACCCCGATGACGTTGGTCAGGTACATGGACCCCACCAGCCCCCACACGAACTCCCGGTTTTCCTGGAAGAGCAGGGGCCCGGGGTTGAGGCCCCAGATGAAGAAGCCCGCCAGCATCACCGCGGCGGTGGGAGATCCGGGAATCCCGAGGGTCACCATGGGAAGCAGGGCCCCGATGCCCGCGGCGTGCGCGGCGGTCTCCGGGGCCACGACTCCCTCCACCTCGCCCGTACCGAACTTCGACCCCCGCGGGCTGAACTGCCGTGCCAGCCCGTAGCTCATGAAGGAGGCCGGAGTCGCCCCGGTCCCCGGCAGGACGCCGATCCAGAAGCCCAGCAAGGTGCTGCGGACGATGGTCCAGAAGTACTGGGGGAACAGCTTCCACGTCTCCCACACGTCCCGGAAGCTGAGCCGGGCCCGCAGTCCCTCGATGCGCAGGGCCTCCTCCACCGTGAGGAGGATCTCTCCGATGCCGAACACCCCGATGGCGATGATGACGAAGTTGACCCCGCTCTGGAGCGCCACGGACCCGAAGGTCATCCGCGGAGTCCCGCTCACGATGTCGAACCCCACGGTGGCCAGCAGAAGGCCCAGGAAGGTCATGACGACCGCCTTCACCGGGTCTCCGCTCTCCAGGCCCGCGATGGTGGCGAACGCCAGCAGGAGGACCGCGAAGTTCTCCGGGGGGCCGAACTTCAAGGCCAGCTCCGCCAGGGGAGGGGCGAAAAAGGTGAACAGCACGATGGCCACCAGGCCTCCCAGGAAGGAGGAGGTGAAGGCCGCGGTGAGGGCCACTCCGGGCTTGCCCTGCTTGGCCAAGGGGTAACCGTCGAACATGGTGGCCACGGACCAGGGCTCGCCGGGGATCCGGAACAGGATGGAGGTGATGGCGCCTCCGAAGATGGCTCCCCAGTACACGGAGGCCAGGAGGATGATGGCCGCGGTGGGCCTCAGGTGGAAGGTGAGGGGCAGGAGGAGGGCGACCCCGTTGGTGCCACCCAGGCCCGGGAGGACCCCGATGGCGGTCCCGAGGAGCAGCCCCACCACCGCCACCAGGAGGTTCTCCGGGGAAGCCGCCACACTCAGCCCGTACAGCAGGTCGTGGAACGTCCTCACCACGTCCATGGCTCTACCTTCCGTACAAGATCCACTCGAGGAATACGCCCTTGGGCATCGGCATCAAGAACCACCGCTCGAAGATGAGGAACAGGACCAGGGGGACTCCCAGGCCCACCGCCAGCGCCAGGGGCCACGGGTGCCGGCCGACCAGCCGGGTGTACCCGACGAGGTACAGAGCCCCACCCAGGTAAATCCCCAGGTACCGCAGCAAGGCCACCACGGCCACCATGGGGAGGAACACCACGAGGACCCGCTGTGCCGCCCCGGGTGGGAGGAAAGGTTCCGCCTGCCCCTGGGGGCTGTTCCACGTGCGGAGGAACACGGCCAGGGCGGAGACGGTGAAGCCCGCGGCCAGCCAGAAGGGGAAGAAGCCGGGCCCCGGCCCCGCGGGGGTCCAGCCCGTGGGCAGCTGGAGGGCTTCCCGCATGAAGACCACCCCGGCGATCACCAAGCCCGCGGCGAACACCAAGGCGGTCCTGCGCATTTCCCCACCCCCTTGCTTGCCGTGCGTCCCGGAGCTACCGCGCCAACCAGCCCGCCTTCTCCATCAAGCTCACCACCAGCCGGTCCTTCTGCTCCAGCCACCGGACGAAGTCGCGGCCCGTCAGGTAGGCCTTGGTGTAGGCGCCCCGCTCGATGAAGTCCTCCATCTCAGGCGTGTCCAGGACCCGGCGGAACACTTCCTGGTAGAACGCCACGGCCTCCGCGGGCATCTGGGGCGGCCCGAAAATCCCCCGCAGCATCTGGTACTCGATGGGGTACCCCAGCTCTTTCATGGTGGGGATTTGGCCCCACTTCCCCACCCGCACCCGCTCCGAGGCGAAGATGGCCAGGGGCCGCACCCGTCCCGCCTCCCAGTGGCCCACCGCCTCGATGGGGTTGTTGACGGTGAAGTCCACCTGCTTGCCCACCAGGGCCGCGGCCACCGCGCCGCCTCCGGGGAAGGGGACGTAGGTGAACTTGACGCCCCACGCCTGCTCCAGCAGGACCATGATGATCTCGTCCTCCTGCTTGGAGCCCGTGCCGGCCATCTTCAGCCGCCCCGGAGGCGCGGCCTTGGCAGCCCGGACGAAGTCCTCCAGGGTCCGGTACGGCGAGTCCGCGTGCACCCACAGGCAGAAGTGGTCCAACAGCAGCCGGGCGATGGGCGTGAGGTCGCGCCAGCTGAACCGGGACCCGTCCCGCTTGCGGATCACCTGCGCTGCGGGGGTGGCGAACAGGCTGTCGAGGGTGATGAGGATGGTGTGGGGGTCACCGGTCTTGTCGATCATCCACAGGAACGCCTGGGCCCCGGCTCCCGCGGGCCGGTTCACCGGGATGAAGGGCTGCGGAGACAGCCGGTACTTCTCGATGAGAGGCGCCATCAACCGCGCCTGCTGGTCTGCCCCCCCTCCGGTCCCCGCAGGCACCGTCCACTCCACCGGCCGGTTAGGCTGCCAAGCCGGCGCGGCCCAGCCGCTCAGCCCGGACACGCCCAAGCCGAGCACACACGCCCACAGCACCAGCCAGCCCTTCCGGACAAACCCCATACCCATACCCCCTTTTGTTGAGCCTGGCGCTCAGGTTTTTGCGGTGTTCCCCTTTTTAGTGTACGCGTTCTCCGCGGACCCTCCTCCCGGCCCCCTACGCGGGAACCTTCAGGTTTCCCCGGAAGGGCGCCACGCCGGGGACCTCCCACTCGTCCCACATCTCGTCCACCATGCGCTGGATGTAGGCGATGTCCTCCTCCGTGAGGTGGGCGAAGCGCCCCTGCCGGCTCAGGTACTCGCGCACGGGGATCCGCCCTTTGGCGGTCTTGCGGGCGTCGTAGGTGTACACCACCTGCCCGTCGATGATCTCGTACAGGGGCAGCAGCCCCGACCGGACCCCCAGCTCCCCCAGCTCGTGGGAGTAGCGCGGGTGGAAGTCCCAGCCCTTGGGACACGGGTCGTACGTGTGGATGAAGGTCGGCCCGCCCACGGACAGGGCCTTGCGCACCTTGTTGAGGAAGTCCAGGGGCGGGAAGGTGGCGCAGGCGGTGGCCACGTAGCGGCAGTTGGGGTGGCCCACCGCGAGCATGGCCGCCACGTTCTTCTTCCACCTGCGGTGCATGATGCGCCGGACCCTGCCCACGGGGCTGAAGGTGGTCTGGGCGCCCCAGGTAGTCAGCCCCGTGGCCTGGATGTCGGTGTTGGCCGCGGACTCGTTGTCGTACATGATGATCAGGAGGTCGTAGTCCGTCTGCAGGGCCCCGGAGATCCCCGACAGGCCCATGTCGCCTCCCCCCAGGTCCCCACAGAAGGAGATCACGTTGATCTTCTCCTGGGGGATCCGGTTCTTCCGCATGAGCGCCCGCAGGCCCGCCGCCATGCCCACCGCGGACGAGCCCCCGGCCCCCAGCTGGGTGTGCATCCACGGCACGATCCAGGGCGTGGTCATGTAGCTGGTGTTGGCCACGTACATGCAGCCCGTGGAGCCTGCCACCACGGTCCGGGGCCCCGCGGCCTTGATGAACTGCCGCATGACCGTGGCGGACTCGCACCCCTGGCACGTGCGGTGGCCCGAGGTGTAGAACTCCTCCAGGGGAATCTGCTTGACTCCCTTGATCCGGTCGTACACCAGCACCTTCTCCGCTGTGGACATGCTCTCCCCCCTTCCGCGTCACTCGCGCACACCCACCCAGGTGACGAAGCCGTCCAGGCGGTCCTTGCGGGCCGCCTCCTGGGTGATCTCGTACATGCGGATGGCGTCCTGGATGGACACGTCCCGACCCCCCAGCCCCGTGATGAAGTTCACCACCGCGGGCCGTTCCCGCAGGGGGTACAGGCAGGAGCGGACCTCGTGCAGGAGGACGCCCCCGTCGTCGGGAGCCCCGTGGGCGAAGTCCCGGTCGATGACCCCCACCGCGCGGAAACGCCGCAGGCAGTCCCGCAGTTCCAGGGTGGGGAAGGGGCGGAACCAGCGGAGGTTCACGTAGCCCACCCGGTGGCCCTGCTCCCGCAGGCGCCGTACCGCGGTGCGGGCGGGCATGGCCACGGTTCCCATGCCCACCAGCACCACCTCCGCGTCCTCCGTCTGGAACTCCTCGAAGTAGTAGGGCGGCTTGTACCGGGGCCCGAACACCTGGTTGAACTCCTCGTAGGCGGCAGTGATGACTCCCCGGGCGCGGCGGGCGGCCTCCCAGTTCTGGCGCCGGATCTCCATCACCCAGTCCTCGTTCACCTGCGGCGCGATGGACACCGGGTTGTCGGGGTGGAGCCGCCGCTCCGCCAGGTCGAAGGGAGGCAGGAACCGGTTGACCGCCTCCTGGGAGGGGATCCGCACGATGTGCTGGGAGTGGGTCAGGAAGGCCCCGTCCATGGCCAGGGCCATGGGCATCATCACCCGCTTGTCCTCCGCGATCCGGTAGCCCAGGAGCACGTGCTCCAGGGCCTCCTGCGCCGTGGCCACCCAGCACAGCAGCCAGCCCATGTCCCGGATGGCCAGGGCGTCGTTGTGCTCCACCCCGAAGGCTCCGGGGTCGTCCAGGGCCCGGTTCCCCACCAGGAACAGCACGGGGAGCCGGTCCGTGGCCGTGACCACCAAGGCCTCGAACCCGTACATCCACCCCGTGCCGCTAGACCCCGCGAAGGCCCGGGCCCCCACGGAGGCTGCGTGCTTCACGATCTCGAACTGGGAGTGTTCGCTGTCCGCCACGATGTACTCCGCGTCCAGCTTCCCGTCCGCGATGATCTTGGAGATGGCGTCCATCACCTCCGTGTACGGCCGGATGGGGTACGCGGCGATCACGTCCACGTTGGCCAAGCGGATGCCTTCCGCCACCGCCTGGCAGCCCGTCAGGAGGTCTTCCCGTTCGTACACGCCGACCGGTTGTGCCACAGCCATCTCAGACCCTCCTTTCCGCCCCTACGCGCCCGCCCGGGCGGCAGGCTTGGGCTTGCCTCCCACGGGCACGGGTTCCACCTCCACCACCCGAGCCCCAGTGCCGGTCACCACGTTGGGGAGGACGCGGTACTTCCCTTTCTTCTCCTCCGCCCACCGGACGTAGCCCTCGGGGTCTTGCTTCCAGTGCTCCCAGGGGCTGCGGTTGTCCTCGAAGGCCAGCTCGTCCACCATCACGATGCACTCCTGCACGGGGCAGACCTCCGCGCACTTCCCGCAGCCCACGCAGTACTCGTAGTCCACGTCGTAGTAACCGTCCGGGGTGGGGTCGAAGCACTGGTCCGGGCACTCGAGCCAGCACAGGGTGCACTTGGTGCACAGGTCGAAACGCACCACGGGGCGCTGGGACTTCGTGGTGCCCCGCTTGAACAGCTGGTTGCGGGACTGGCCCTTGGGCCCGAGGTGGAACTCCCGCGGGACCCCCTTGACCACCACCCCTTCGGAGAACTCGTACCACTTGGGCAGCTTCGGGATCTCGTACGGCCAGTCGATGCCCTGGGCGGGGGTCACCTCGTAGATGTTCTGGCGGACCGACTCGAACGCCTGCTGCGCCGCGTCCACGCGGTGCTGCTCGTGGGTCTTCTCCCACAGGTAGGACTTCACGGCCTCGATGCTCAGCAGTTGCGGGTCAAGGCCCGCCAGGGCCCCCAGGACACGCTCGTGGGTAAGGTCGTCCCGGTACACCCACAGGCCCGCGAAGCTGGTGTCGCCCTCCAGCAGGGCCAGGTAGTAGGGGTACGGTTTGCGGGCCATGAACCGCACCAGGTCCTCCGGCTTGCGGCGGGACACCACCAGCATGTGACCGTAGGGGACCACCTTCTCGTTGATGGGCCGCACCCCGTGCCACGCCCACGGCTCCACGCCTTTCACCATGGTGTCGTCCAGGACCACGGAGATGTTGGCCTCGTCGATGTCCAGCTTCGCCCCGCACTCTGCCTCCAGCTCCTCCTCGGACAGGTCGGGGGACACGAAGGCGAAGTATTTGCACGGGATGCCGTTGCGCTCGGGGGCGTCGCTGTAGCGACCGTTGGAAAAGCCCACCTGGCCCATGCGGGAGGCGATCATCACGATGTCTCCCCCGATCTTCTTGGCCAGGGTCTTCTGGAAGATCCCCCGGTAGTTGATCTCCACCCGCTTGATCATCTCCTCCTCCTTTTCGCCTCCTGCGGGATTCGCCTCCTGCCTCGGTGTGCGGTGTGTCACCTCCTCCGGGAGCCGGGGCGGACCTCCGTCACCCCGAGCACCTCCTCGATCTCCTCCAGGTGCCGGCGCATGGCCACCTCGGCCCCCTCCGGGTCGCGCCGCCGGATGGCGGCCAAAATGCGCCGGTGGCCCTCCAGGGACCGCTGGAGCCGACCCGGGACCTGCAGGGACCGTTCCCGGCTGGTCTTCAGAAGGTCCATGAGGACGTCCAGGATCCGCAGGATCACCTGGTTGCGGGCGGCGGTGGCGATGGTGTAGTGGAACTCCGAGTCCTCCTCCACCGCCAGCTCCCCTCGCTCCGCCTTGGAACGCTGCCGTTCCAGGATCTCCTGGAGGCGCGCGATCTCCTCCTCCGTGGCGTGCCGGGCGGCGCGGGCCGCCAGGTGGGGCTCGATCATCTTCCGCACGTCCAACAGGTCCCGCAGGAGGCCCCGGCTGCGTACCAGGAGGGAGGCCAGGGGGTGCACCACGGCGTCGGGGCTGAGGTCCCGGACCACGGTGCCCTCCCCCTGCCGCGGCTCCACCAAGCCCACCAGTTGCAGGACCCGGATGGCGTCGCGGACGGAGCTCCGGCTCACCCCGAAGCGCTCGGCCAGCTCCCGCTCCGTGGGGAGGCGGTCTCCGGGCCGCAAGTGTCCCTCGAGGATGAGCTGCTGGATGCGGGCCGCCACCTGCTCGTACACCCGCGTCCGGCGGATGGGCTCCAGGGCTGCGGGAGGCACCGGGTTCCCCAGATTGGTCTGATGATCGGTCCTTCGTGCCTACCCTGCCACAGGGGAGGGGCCGTGTCAAGGGGGTCTAGACCACCCCAAAAATCGCTGCGCGATTTTTGGGGACCCCGGTCTCCCTCCGCTGGACGCGTTTTTTCCGGGACACGCTCCTAGGGAGTCCGGCGGAAGGACGCAGACGCCGCGGTCCCCCGGTCCGGTGTATCATGGGCAGGTCCGCGGCACGGAGGCGCGCGTGGGGGAAAGCCTGCTGGTGGGAGTGAGCCTGGGCCTGGGCGCGGGGCTGACGCCCGGGCCCATGACCGCGGTGGTGGTGGCCCTCACCCTGGAGCGGGGGCTGCGGGCGGGCGTCCAGGCGGCCTGCGCTCCCCTCATCACGGACGGACCCATCCTCCTCCTGGCCCTGTGGGCTCTGCGGTTTTTCCCGCAGGAGGCGTACTCTGCCCTGGCGGTGGCGGGTGGGGGATTTCTCGTGCTGCTGGGGCTGCGGGCGGCGCGCGGCGAAGCACCACGCGCGGAAGGAGACGTCCGCGAAGTGCGTCTGGGCTCCCTGCGCCGGGCGGTGGTGGCCAACTTCCTGAACCCGAGCCCGTACCTCTTCTGGAGCACCGTGGGCGGTCCCCTGGTGCGGGAGGCGTGGGCCCGCTCTCCTGGGGCCGCGGTGGCCTTCCTCCTTTCCTTCTTCGCCCTCCTGGTGGGGAGCAAGGCGGCTTTGGCTTGGGCCGTGGCCGCGGGCAGCCGACGGCTGACGGAGGCCTCGCACCGCCGACTGGGCCAGCTGGCGGGCTGGCTCCTGGTGCTCACGGGGCTGCTGCTGGCGACTCGGGCCGTGGGAGGAGCCCTGTGACGGGGCCTGGGGCCCACGGCCGGCGTGTACAATAGCCCTGACTTCCCTTGGGAGGAGGAAGACGATGCACGCGGTCCGGATCCACCAACACGGCGGCCCCGAGGTGTTGCGCTACGAGGAAGTCCCCACGCCCGCACCGGGGGAGGGCCAGGTCCTGGTCCGGTTGGTAGCGTGCGGGGTGAACTTCATCGACATCTACCAGCGCAAGGGACTGTACAAACTCGACCTGCCCGCCACCCTGGGGCAGGAGGGGGCGGGTGTGGTGGAGGCGGTGGGGCCCGGGGTCACGGAAGTGAAGCCGGGGGACCGGGTGGCGTACTCCAACGTCCTCGGGTCGTACGCGGAGTACGTGGTGGTGCCCGCCCAGCGGCTGGTGCCCATCCCCGAGGGCGTGACCTACCAGCAGGCCGCAGCGGCCATGCTGCAGGGCATGACGGCCCACTACCTGGTGACCAGCACCTACCCGCTCAAACCCGGGGACCTCTGTCTGGTGCACGCCGCGGCGGGAGGGGTGGGCCTGCTCCTGGTGCAGATGGCCAAGCGGCGGGGAGCCACGGTCATCGGGACCGTGTCCACGGAGGAAAAGGCGAAGCTGGCCCGGGAAGCCGGCGCGGACCACGTGATCGTGTACACCCAGCAGGACTTCGAAGCGGAGGTCCTGCGGGTCACGGAGGGCCGCAAGCTGCAGGTGGTGTACGACTCCGTGGGGAAGGACACCTTCGAGAAGAGCCTCAACTGCCTGGCCCTGCGGGGCATGCTGGTGCTGTACGGGCAGTCCAGCGGCCCCGTGCCGCCCTTCGACCCCCAGGTGCTGGCGCAGAAGGGCTCCCTGTTCCTCACCCGGCCCGTCCTGTGGCACTACACCACGACCCGGGAGGAGCTCCTGTGGCGCGCGGGAGAAGTACTGGACTGGGTCCGCACGGGAGAACTCCAGCTGCGGGTGGACAGGGCGTACCCCTTGGCGCAGGCGGCGGAGGCCCAGCGGGCCCTGGAGGGGCGCCAGACCACGGGAAAGGTGCTCCTCCTCACGGGGTTCGAAGGGTAGCGGGAGGCTTGAAGGGCGAACGGCCGTTTGCTAGCATAGGGGCCAAATGCCGCAGGTGGTGGCAGTCCGGCGCGGCGCCCGGGGCGAAGTACGGGTCCGGTTGGACGACGGGCGCACCTTCACGGTGCCGGAAAGCGCGTGGCGGCACCTGGCGCTCGTTTCCCCGGGGCCCCTGAGTCCGGACGCCCTCCAGTACCTGGAACGGGAAAGCGCCCTGGCGCGGATCCGGGAGCGGGCGGTGCGGCTGCTGGCCGTGCGGCCCCGGTCGCGCAGCGAACTCCGACAGCGCCTGTGCCGGTACGGCCCTCCCGAGCTCGTGCTGCAGGTGGTGGAGGACCTCCAGCGACGGGGCTTGGTGGACGACCTGCGCTTTTCGGTGGAGTGGGTGCGGACACGCCGGGCTGTGCGTGGGCTGGGGTCCGAACGGCTGCGCTGCGAACTCCTGCGCAAGGGCGTGAGCCGCGAAACCGTGGAACAGGCCCTCCGGGAGGGCGCGGGGGATGATGAGGAGGCCCTGGCGGTGGCCCTGGCCCGCGACCGCCTGCGCCGCTGCGCGGGGCTTCCACGAGACGTGGCGTTCCGCAGGCTGGCGGGCTACCTGGCCCGCCGGGGCTTCAGCTCAGCCGTGGTGTTCCGGGCCCTCCGGGCGGTAGGGATACAGCCGCGGGGAGGATCCGACGATGCGGAGGGGGAGCCGTGAGAGCCTCCCGGGCCGGCGACGGACCTTTGGTCCAGCTCCCCCTGGTGCTGGACGAACCCGCCCCCCAAAACCCCGCGGACCGCATCCTCGAGGGGCTGAACCCCGAGCAGCGCCGGGCGGTGGAGTGGGACACCGGGCCCCTGCTGATCATCGCGGGGGCGGGCACCGGGAAGACCTCCGTGGTCACCCGCCGGATCGCCTACCTGATCGCCACCAAACGGGCCAAGCCCCAGGAGATCCTCGCCTTGACGTTCACCGACAAGGCCGCAGGGGAGATGGAGGAGCGGGTCGACCTGCTGGTCCCCTACGGCTACACCGAAGTGTGGATCTCCACCTTCCACGCCTTCGGGGACCGGGTGCTGCGGGACCACGCCCTGCTCTTGGGGCTGCCTCCCGACTTCCGGGTTCTCAACCGCGCAGAGCAGGTGCTGTTCCTGCGGGAGCACCTCTTCGAGCTTCCCCTCCGCCGCTACCGCCCCCTGGCGGACCCCACCCGGCACCTGCAGGCCCTGGTGCAGCTGTTCAGCAGGGCCAAGGACGAGGACGTGACTCCGGAGGACTACCGGCGGTACGCGGAGTCCCTGGCGGCCTCCGCGGCAGACCCCGAGGCTCAGGCGGAGGCGGACCGTCAGATGGAGCTGGCGGAGGCGTACGCCGCCTACCAAGCGCTCCTGCTGCAGCACGGGCTGCTGGACTTCGGAGACCTCATCACCCGGACCCTGGAGCTCTTCCGGCAGCACCCTCAGGTCCTGCGGCGCTATCAGGAGCGCTTCCGGTACGTGCTGGTGGACGAGTTCCAGGACACCAACTACGCACAGTTCGAGCTGGTCAAGCTCCTGGCCGCGCCGCACCGGAACGTCACCGCGGTGGGAGACGACGACCAGGCCATCTACAAGTGGCGGGGAGCCGCCCTCAGCAACCTCCTCAACTTCACCCAGACGTACCCGGACGCGGAGCGGGTGGTGTTGGTCCGCAACTACCGCAGCAGCCAGGCCATCCTGGACGCCGCCTACCGCCTCATCCGCCACAACGACCCCGACCGCCTGGAGGTGCGGGAGCGGGTAGACAAGCGGCTGGTGGCGGACCAGCCGGCAGGCCCCGAGCCCCAGCACCTGCACTTCGACTCCCTCACCACGGAGGCGGACGCGGTGGCCCGGACCATCGCGGAGCGCGTGGAGCAGGGCACCTGGCGGTACCGGGACGTGGCCATCCTCGTGCGCTCCAACGCGGACGCGGAACCCTTCCTGCGGGCCCTCAACCTGCGAGGGATTCCCTTCCAGTTCAGCGGCACCCGGGGGCTGTACGAGCGGGAGGAGATCCGCCTGGTGTTGAGCTTCTTACGGGCCGTGGCCAACCCCCGGGACAGCCTCAGCCTGTACTTCTTGGCCACGTCCCCCCTCTACCTGGTGGACCCCACCGACGCCTCCCGCTGCCTCGCCGCGGCGCAGGCACGGAACCGTTCCCTGGACTTCGTGGTCCGGAAGGTCCTGGGCCCGGAGGAGGAGGCGGGTGAGTTCCGCGACCTCCAGGCGGAGGTGTCCCCGGACAGCCTCGCGGCCCTGGCCAAGCTGGTGGAAGACCTGGACGCCATGCGGAAGCTCGCCACGGAGCAGCCCACGGGCCGGGTGCTGTACGTGTACCTGGTGGAGCGGACCGGGTACGTGCAGCGGCTGGCCACCTCCGGGGACCCCACGGACGAGGCCCGGGTGCGGAACCTCGCCCGCTTCTTCGACCTGGTGGCCCGGGCGGCGCCCTTGCTGCGGTACGACCGCGTGGTGGAGTTCGTCCGCTACGTGGACGACCTGATCGCCGCGGGGGACGACCCGCCCGTGGAAGAGCTGGACCCGGAGGCAGACGCGGTACAGGTGATGACGGTGCACAAGGCGAAGGGGCTGGAGTTCCCCGTGGTGTTCATCGGCTCCTGCGTGAACCAGAAGTTCCCCGTGCCGGACCGCTCCGACCCCATCGAGTTGCCCGAGCCCCTCATCCGGGACGTGCTGCCCGCGGGGGATCACCACCTGCAGGAGGAGCGGCGGCTGTTCTACGTGGCCATGACCCGGGCCAAGCGGGAGCTGTACCTCACCAGCGCCCGGGACTACGGAGGGAGCCGTCCCCGCAAGGTGAGCCGGTTCGTGCTGGAGGCCCTGGACCGGCCGGCCGTCTCCCAGGGAGCCTTCCGGGCTTCCAGCCTCGAGCAGATCCACCGCCACGCGCCGCCGCCCCAGGGGGAGGTCCTGGAGGGCATCCTGCCCGCGGGGGCGGTGGTCAGCGTGTCCTTCCGGCAGCTGGACGACTACCAGACCTGTCCGCTGAAGTACAAGTACACCCACGTGCTGCGGGTGCCTGTGACCCGGGACCACCGGGTGGCGTACGGCACCGCCATCCACGAGGCCCTCCGAGAGTACCACCGCCGGCGCGCCCGCCGGCAACCCGTGAGCTTCGAGGAGCTGGTGGCACACTTCCAGCGGGTGTGGGTGAACGAGGGATTCCTGAGCCCCGAGCACGAGGAGCGGCGCATGGAGGAAGGACGGCAGGTCCTGCGTCGCTTCTACGAGTTCCAGGAGGCCACGGGGCAGGTCCCCACCATGGTGGAGGCACCCTTCTCCTTCCTCCGGGGGAACACCCGGGTCCGGGGGCGGTGGGACCGGGTGGACGTCCGGGACGGGCAGGTGTGCATCGTGGACTTCAAGACCTCGGAGGTGCGGGAGGCGGACCGGGCAGACCAGCGGGCCCGGGACAGCCTGCAGCTGCAGTTGTACGCCCTGGCCTACCGAGAGGTGCACGGCCGCCTGCCGGACCGGATGGAGTTGCACTTCCTGAATCCGGAGGCGGTGGTGGTGGGCGTGGTGCGGCCCGAGGAGGAGTGGGTGCGGCGCGCGGAGGAGGTCATCGACCGGGTGTCTGAGGGGATCCGGCGCCAGGACTTCACCGCCACCCCTGACTGGTACCGGGCCTGCCGGTACTGCGCCTTCGCCTCCATCTGCCCGTACACCGCCCGGGGGGAGTAGGACCGTGGCCTGGGGTGCGCCGGCTGCTGTGCGGGCGGTGTTCTTGGACGCGGGCCACACCCTCTTGAAGGGGCAACCCTCCTGGTTCGAGGTCTGGGCGGAAGGCCTGGGGGAGTTCGACGTGACCCTGGACCGGGAGGCCCTGCAGCGGGCCTACGCGCGGGCCAGCGACGCCCTCAGCCACATTCCCCCGGACCAGTTCACGGAGGACACGTGGCGCCAGTTCCTCCGGGAAATGGTGGCCAACCTGGAGGTCCCGGGGCAGGAGGACGAGATCGCAGACCGGATGCACCAGATCCTGGCCCGCACCCGGCCCCGGTACACCCCGTACCCGGAAGCCCCCGGGGTCCTGGAGGAGCTCCGGCGGAGGGGACTGCGCCTGGCGGTGGTGAGCAACTGGGAGCCGGACCTTCCGGAGGTGCTGGAGCAGGTAGGGCTGCGGGACTACTTCGACGCGGTGGTGGCCTCCGCCCTGGTGGGGGCGGCCAAACCCGACCCCCGCATCTTCCAGGTGGCCCTGGACGCGGTGGCGGTGCGGCCGGAGGAGGCGGTGCACGTGGGCGACTCGTACGAGGCAGACGTCCGGGGGGCCCGGGCCGCGGGCGTGTACCCCGTGCTCATCGACCGAGACCGGGTCTTCCACCAGGTAGACTGCGACCTGATCTACGACCTGCGGGAGCTGCCCCCCCTCCTGGACCGACTGGGTACCCGGTGATCCGCCTCCTGCACGTGGCCGACGTCCACCTGGGCGCGCCCTTCACGAGCCTGGGCGCCCGGGGGGCCGAGCAGCGCGACCAGCTGCGGCGGACCTTCGCGCGGTGTGTGGAGTTGGCCCTGGAGCGCCGTTGTCAGCTGGTCCTGGTGAGCGGGGACCTGTTCCACACTCCGTATCCGTCCCGCAGCCTGGCGGCCTTCGCCGCGGACCAACTGCGGAAGCTCGTCCAGGGAGGGTTGAAGGTCTTCGCCATCGCGGGCAACCACGACGCCTCCCCCGACGGGGTGTGGACCCGGCCGGACTTCCTGGCTCGCCTGGAGGGGGTGGTGGTGTTCGGCGACCAGCCCGAGCAGGTGGCCCTCGAGCTCGGTCTGGTGGTGGTGGGCAGGTCCGCCACACCGCACCGGAACCCCCTGGAGGACTGGCCCAGGCCTCCTGGCCCCGCGGTCGGTCTGGCGCACGGCCCTGTGTACCGGCCGGGGCAGGTGGAGGACCCCTCCGCCATCCGGCCGGACCAGATCCGCGCCCTCGGCCTCGACTACCTGGCCCTGGGGGACTGGCACTCCGCCCAGGAGGTCCACCCGCTGCCCCACCTGAGCTGGTACGCGGGCGCCCCGGAGTTCCTCAGCTTGGACCAGCCCGGGTTCGGCCACGCGCTGCTGGTGACCCTGGAGGGGCGCGGAAGGGTCTCCGTGGAACCCGTGCGGGTAGCCCGTCGGCGCTACCACGCGGAGAGCCTGCCCGTGGAAGGCCTGGACGAGCAGGCGCTGCGGACCCGCCTAGAAGCCCTGGCGGACCCGGACCTGGTGTTGGAGGTCACCCTGCGGGGGATCCGGGAGCCGGACCAGGTACTGCCCCTGCACCTCGTGGCACAGGAGTACGCGGACCGGTTTTTCCGCTTGGTCCTCCGCGACGCCTCGCACCCGAGGCTGGACGAGGAGGCCCTGGAGCGCTTCGAACCCACCACCGTGTTGGGACAGTTCGTCCGCAGGATGCGGGAGCGGATCCAGGGCAGCTCGCCGGAGGAGCGGCCCGTCCTGGAGGAAGCCCTGCAGCTGGGGGTGGCGGCCCTGCAGGGCCGCGAGGTGCCCAGTTGACCCTTCTGGAGCTTCGGGTGCAGCGCTTTCGGCAGCACCGCGCTGCAAGCTTCCAGTTCGCGCGGGGGTTCAACGTGGTGGTGGGCCCCAACGAGGCAGGCAAGTCCGCCCTGCGGGACGCCCTCCGGTTAGCCCTCTTCGGCAACCCCGAGGCCGCGGGCCACCGGCAGGAAGCGAGCCCGCCGTGGGGCTCGGCGGACCCGCCGGTCCTGGAGCTGGTCTTCGAGGTGCCCGAGGGCCGGTTCGAGCTGGTCAAGGACTTCGCCACCCGGCGGGTCGCCCTGCGTGGCCAGGGCAGGACCTGGGAGCGGCCCAAGCTGGTGCAGGAGGCCATCTACAGGGCTTTGGGCTTCCACTCGGAGAAGGCCTTCACCGCCACCGCCCACGTACGGCAGGCGGAGCTGCACGAGATCGGGGAACGGGACGTGGCCCGCCAGCTCGGCCGGATCGTGGCGGGGGCGGACGAGGACGCGTCCCGCGCCCTGCAAAGCCTCAGACAGGCCCTGGAGTCCCTGGAGCGCGGCCTCCAGCGCCCCGCCTCCAACCCGGGGCGTCTTGCCAGGCTCCGCAGCCGGCTGGCCGAGGCGGAGCAGCAGGTGGCCGCCCTGCGCCGCGGGTGGGAAGAAGCCCGCGCCCTGGCCGCGGAAGCCGCGCGGCTCCGGCGGCGGCTGGCGGAGGTGGACGCGGAGCTGGCGGACCGGACGAGGTTGGTGGAGTTCAACCGGAGCCTCCAGCAGGCCCAGGAGCGGGCGGAGTGGCTGCGGAAGGAGGTGTCCGCCCGCCAGGCCCTGCTGGACCAGCTGGGACGCTTGGAGGAGCAACTCCACCGGACCCGAGGGGAGTTGGAGCAGCTCCCGCCCGGGGACCAGGACCTGGTGGACCGGGTGCAGGCCGCGGTGGGGAAGGCGGAGGAGCTCGAAGCGCACGCGGCACGTGTGGAAGCCCACCAGGCTCCCCTTCCTCCCCTCCTTCCCAGCTCCCGCGGGTGGGCGTGGGCGGCCGTGGCGGTGGCGGCGTTGTTCGCCGCGGCGTGGCCGGGATTTGCAGCTCCCGCGCGGGCGGTGCTGGCGGCTGTGGCTGCGGCGGCGGCGTGGGCGGCGTGGGCCGACTGGCAGGCTAAGGAGCGGGCCCGACGAGCCCGGGCGGAGGCGGAGGCCGAGAACCGGGAACGCCGGCACCTGGCGCAACAGATGCGCGGGCAGGCCCAGGAACTCCGGGATCAGGTGCGCCGGGACCTGGCTGCGGTGGGCGCCGGTTCCCTCGAGGACCTCCGGCAGCGGGTGGCCCGCCGGCAGGAGCTGGAAGCCGAGCTGAAGTCCCTCCATCAGCGGGTGGGGGACCTCCTGGCGGGCCGGGACCGGGAAGAGCTCCAGGACGAGCTTCGGAAGTTCTCCGCGGACCTGCACGCCCAGCTCCAGTTTCTGGGAAGTGAACCGGCCCGCTCCAAGGCCCTGTTGCCCCTGGAGCTGCAGCGGCTGGAGCGGGAGTTGGAGGAGCTGGGGCAGGAACGGGCGCAGCTTCAAGGGCAGCTGCAGCGCCTGGAGGCACGGCTCGAGGCTGCTCCGGAGGAGGACCACCTCCTCCGGGCGGAGGAGGAGCTTGCGGCGCTGCGGGGCGAGCTGGAACGGCTCGAGCGACGGCGGCGGGCGTTGCGGGTAGCCCTGGAGGTCCTGGGGGAGGCGAAGGCCGCGGTGGAGGTCCCGGCCCGGCAGGCGGTGGAGGAGAAGACCGGGCAGTTCCTGGCACGCCTCACCGGGGGCCGGTACACCCGGGTGCGGGTTCCGCAGGGGGCGGACGCCCTGCGGCTGGAGGTGTGGTCGGAGGAGGCCGGTGGGTGGCTGCCTCCGGAGGAGCCGCACCTGAGCCGGGGCACCGTGGACCTGGTGTTCCTGGCCGCTCGGGTGGCCCTGGTGGACGTCCTGGCTTCCTCCCTCCGGCCTCCCCTCCTCCTGGACGACCCCTTCGTGACCTTCGACCGTCCCCGGCGGGAGCGGGCCTTGGAGTGGCTGCGGGAGCTGTCCCGCCAGCGGCAGGTGCTGCTGTTCACGTGGGACGAGGAGGTGGCGCAACACGCGGACGCGGTGATCCGGTTGGCCGGTCCGAAAGAGGAGGCGGACAGCCCCCCGCGGACGTGGCTTCAGGATTTTGGCGGGCTCGCGTAGACTGGTGTTGAGTCCACCTGTGGAGGCGGCGATGACCGAGCCCACCACCGCGCAGCGGAAGGTCCGTGTGGAGCGGGACACCCTGGGTCCCATGGAGGTGCCCGCGGACGCCCTGTACGGCGCCAGCACCCAGCGGGCGGTGCTGAACTTCCCCATCAGCGACCTGCGCTTCCCTCGGGTTTTCCTACGGGCCCTGGGCCTGCTGAAGCGGTACGCGGCGGAGGTGAACGCGGAGCTGGGGCTCCTGGACCCCACGGTGGCGCAGGCCATCGTGCAGGCCGCCCAGGAGGTGGCGGACGGCCTGTGGGACCGGGAGTTCGTGGTGGACGTGTTCCAGACGGGCTCCGGGACGTCCACCAACATGAACGCCAACGAGGTGATCGCCAACCGGGCCGCGGAGCTGTTGGGAGAGGCGCGGGGCTCCAAGCGGGTCCACCCCAACGACCACGTGAACCTCGGACAGAGCAGCAACGACGTCATCCCCTCCGCCATCCAGCTGGCGGCCCTCCTGGACATCCGGGAGCAGCTGCGGCCTGCCCTCCAGGAACTGCGGGACAGCTTCCGCCGGAAGGCGGAGGAGTTCATGCCCGTGGTGAAGACGGGGCGCACCCACCTCATGGACGCCACCCCCATCCGGCTGGGCCAGGAGTTCACCGGCTACGCGGGGCACGTGGAGGCGGCCCTGGAGAACCTGGGGGTGGCGGAGGACCGGCTGCGGGAGCTGCCCCTGGGAGGCACCGCGGTGGGGACGGGGACCGGTCGGCACCCGGAGTTCGCGGAGCGGGTGTGCGCCAAACTCAGCGCGGCCTTGGGGTTCCCCGTGCGGGAGACCAGCAACCACTTCCGGGCGCAGTCGTGCCTGGACGCGGTGGTGTTCACCAGCGGCGTCCTCCGGACCTTCGCCACCGCCCTCATGAAGGTGGCCAACGACATCCGGTGGATGGGCTCGGGTCCTCACGCGGGGCTGGGAGAGCTGGAGCTGCCCGCGGTGCAGCCCGGGTCCTCCATCATGCCGGGGAAGGTGAACCCGGTGATTCCGGAGTCCGTGATCCAGGTGTGCGCCCAGGTGCAGGGCAACGACCTGGTGGTGGCCCTGGGCAACCAGTGGGGGAACTTCGAGCTGAACACCATGATGCCCGTGATGGGGTACAACCTGCTGCAGTCCATCCGCCTTCTGGCCAACGCCTCCCGCAACTTCGCGCGGCAGTGCGTGGACGGCCTGCGGGCTACCCCTCGGGGACCGCAGACCGTGGAGCGGGGCCTGATGCTGGCCACCGCCCTGGCCCCGGTCATCGGGTACGACGCAGCCGCGGAGATCGCCAAGGAGGCGGCCCGCAGCGGCCGCACCATCCGGGAGGTGGCACGGGAACGGACGCAGCTGTCGGAAGAGGAGCTGGGGCGCATCCTGGACCCGTCCCGCATGACGGAACCGGGGTTCACGGGGGGAGGTGCGGGGGGCTGAAGGGGAGCGTGGAGCTGCACCAGCTGGAAGCCTTCGTGGCGGTGGCCACCTTCCGGAGCTTCCATCGCGCCGCGGAAGCTCTGTTCCTCTCACAGCCCGCGGTGAGCGCCCGGATCCAGTCCCTGGAGCGGGCCCTGGGAAAGCGCCTGTTCGAGCGGGACGGCCGGAGCGTCCGCCTCACGGAGGCCGGGGAGGCTCTGCTGCCGTACGCGGAGCGGGCCATCCAGGCGGTGGTGGAGGGCCAGCACGCGGTCCACCGCACCGCGGGGCCCTCCGCGGGCCCCCTCACGTTGGCGGCGGTCCCCTCCCTGTGCACGTACCTCTTGCCGGAGGCCCTGAAGCGGTTCCGCCAGGAGTGCGAGGACTGCAAGGTCCTCATCCGCACGGGCCACTCGCGGGAAGTCCTGCAGATGGTCCTCAACGAGGAGGCGGAGATCGGGCTGGCGCGGTCCCTGAGCCACCCGCAGGTGGAGACCATCCACCTGGCCCGGGACCCCTTCGTCCTGGTGGTGTACCCCCGGCACCCCCTGGCCAGGGCGGGCCGGGCGAGCCTGGAGGAGGTCGCCACCCAGCCCCTGATCTTCTACGACCGAGGCTCCAGCGACTGGACCCTCCTGAACGCCACCTTCCGGCGCCAGGGCCTCATCCCCAACGTGGTCCTGGAGCTGGACACCATCGAGGCCACCAAGAAGATGGTGGAACGGGGCGTGGGCATTTCCCTTTTGCCGAAGATCGCGGTGCGCCGCGAGGTGGCGGAGGGGAGCCTGGTCCCCGTGCGGCTGGTGGGGGCGGAGATGCCCCAGCGCTACGTGGACCTCATCTACCTGCGAGGCCGGGGGCTCAACGAGTGGGCCAAACGGTTCGTGCAGACCTTGCGGGCCACCCTGAGCGGCGGGCAAGTGGTGGTTGATCAACAGGCTGCATCGAACGCCCGTTGACAGCCCGGGGCGAGTTGCCTAGGATCACTGGCAAAACCCGAGGACCAGGGACGCGTAGGCCGTCCGCCCGGACCGAGAGAGCCGCGGGAAGGTGGAAGCGCGGTGTCCGTGGCGCCGGCCGAGTTCCCCTGTGAGGGGCGGCCTGAACGGCCGGGTTTCCGGCCCAGTAGGCGCCGACGGGGTTCCGGCTCCCGTTACGCGTAGCCGGCGGAATCGGACCTCCCCACGCAGACCGGGGTCCCCAAAAAGCGCGCAGCGATTTTTGGGGTGGTGTAGGAGGTCCCGTTCCGAGAGGGCCGCGGCCTGCGTGGCGGGCTGCGGAAGTCGGGTGGTACCGCGCGAGGAAAAGTCGCCTCCCGTCCCGAGTGGGACGGGAGGCGTTGCA
>Ga0079995_1063298_pt1 | contig 67383 bp, 75 predicted proteins | sample FaiFalFF_MnMetaG_2_FD_69198 | JGI IMG/M metagenome (GOLD analysis project Ga0079995, IMG submission 69198) | Freshwater microbial communities from Yellowstone National Park, Wyoming, USA - Fairy Falls C (FF_Mn_C) (SPADES assembly) (version 4) | ecosystem: Environmental > Aquatic > Freshwater >... | reverse complement strand
GGCTCACCGGGATCACCCTGAGGGTTGTGGTGGCGGACACATAGCCCTGGGCGGCGGCGGTGAGTCTCACGGAGCCCCCGTCCAGGTATGTCCGGAGGCCGGCGGCGCCGAAGGTGGAGCCGGCCCATATGGTGAGTGTGCCCTCGGGGGTTAGGAGGGTTGAGTTGGATGAGACGAGCGTTACTGGCACCGACGCCCTGGCTCTGGCGGGTCTCCCGGCGGAGTCCTGCAGCTGGACCACAACGCCGCCGGGGAGATTGGTGTCTACGGCGAGGAGGATGGGGTAGAGGGTGTATATGGCGAGCCTGGATGGTGCGGGCTCCACGGTCTGCTGTGTGGCTATGCTGGCATCGAAGCCCAGGATGGAGGCGGTGATGTTGGTGCTTCCGGGTGCAAGGGTGGTGTGGAAGGGGATGATGGTGTAGCTTCTCCCGGCCCTGATGGTGACCTGGGGGGGTGGTGTGCCCACGTCGGGCCTGGATGTGGAGAGGAAGACGGCCAGGTCCATGGGGGCGTTGGCGGGATTGCCCTGCTGGTCGAGGAGCTGGACGTATATGGAGGGGTAGGGGTTGCCGTCGGCGGGCAGGATGGGGAGGGCGGAGCTGATGAGGAGCTTGGTGGGGAGTGAGGCGAAGGTGCTGATGGGCAGGCTGTCAGACTTGAGGCCCTCCGCCGAGACGGTGAGGGTGGTGCTACCGGCCTTGTAGGTGGTGGTGAAGGCGCCCACGGTGTAGGTGGCGCCCCGGGGGATGAAGAGTGTGGGTGTCGCGGTGCCTATGGTGTTGTCGGAGGAGGCCACCAGGATGGTTGTGTCGGCCGGGGCGAGGGCAGGGTTTCCCCGCGAATCTTGGACCTGGACGTAGAGGGATGTGTGGGTGCGGTTGTCGGGGAGGAGGAGCTCTGGTGCCAGGTAGAGCCTGAGCCTGTCGGGGTTGGCGGATGGGTTGAGCACCGATATATCGGCCCTGCTGGCGGCGTATCCCTGGGCGGTGGCGGTGAGGGTGGCCCTGCCCGTGAAGCCCGTGATGATGTGTGTGGTGCCGAAGGTCTCCCCGGCCCGGATGATGAGGGGGCTCCTGGGCGAAGCGACGGTCGAGTTGTCGGAGGTGATGTCCACCCGTATGTCGTGGGGGGCCCTGACCGGCTGCCCATCCAGGCTCTGAAGCTGGACGGTGAGCACACCCCTGCTGTCAGGGGGTAGTGATGGTGGTGTTACGTGTAGGACGAGCTTCTCCCCCACGGGGCCCACCACCCTCACCACGGTGGAGTCGCTGTTGAACCCGGGTGCGGAAGCCGAGATGGTCACGGTGCCGGTGCTGAAGCCGGTGGTCATGAGGGTGCTGGCAAGGGAGGAGCCTTCCGGTATGCTCAGGCTTGTGGAATGGAGGGAGACGATGCCGGGGGATGCTGATAGGGTCACCTGGACCGGCAGCCCCGCCGGGGCTGGGTTGCCCGCCGCATCCAGCAGCTGCACGTAGATGGTTGCCTCGCTGCCCCCGGTCTGGAGGACCTGGGGGGCCGCGAAGACCTTGAGAGTGACGGGGTAGCCGCTGGGGATGACGGTCTGGAGCTCCTGGGTGTCGGGCAGCACGCCCATGGCCTCGGCGGTGATGAGGGTGCTGCCGGGCGTTGTGGTGGTCTTGAAGGTGGCGATGGCGTGGCTGTGAAGGGCGGGTATCTGGACGGTCTCCTGCACCACCCCCACGTCCAGCCTCGATGATGTCAGGTGGACCGTGATGTTAGTGAAGGCTAGGAGGGGCTCGTTTCTATGGTCCACGAGGCTGACCACGATATTCTGGTAGGACCTGCCGTCGGCCGGTATCACCGGCGGGTTGAAGGTGAGCCGGAGCCTCGGAGCCCTCTCCACAACCTGGGCCTCCCCGAAATACACGGCCATGGAGGCGGAGAGCAGGAGGAACATGATGAGTGTGGCGGGAAGCCGATGGTTCACACGCGGCCCATCGGCACATCACCTTAAAACCTGTAATAGTTTTCACCCTACGCTGGTGTGATCAGATGTTGTCGGACTTCCTGCCCACGGGCGTGCCCGGCCTCGACGAGCTCCTCTCCAACAAGGGTATACCCAGGGGACATGTGGTGCTGGTCCTGGGGGTGCCCGGTAGCGGCAAGACCACCCTCGGCCTCCAGTTTCTCGTGAAGGGGGCGGAGAGGCGGGAGCCCGGCATCTACGTCACCCTGGACGAGCACCCCGACGCGCTGCGAAGCTACGCGAGGGGCCTGGGCCTCCCCCTGGACAGGTACGAGGAGGATGGGCTCATCTCCTTCATCGATGCATCACCCATACGCCACATACCCGGCGAGGTAAAGCTGTGGGGGGTGGAGATAGGGAAGCGGCAACTCGCCCTGGCCAGCCTCATCATGAAGCTCAACGAAGCCGTGGAAAAGACCAGAGCCCAGCGGGTCGTCATCGACCCCCTCTCCACCCTCATGGTGCAGTACCCCAATGTCGCAGAGATGAGGACCGCCTTCCTCGACCTCCTGCAGGCCGTGAGCTCAGCCAGGTGCACCAGCCTCTTCATATCAGAGCTGGCGGAGGCCTCTCTCAAAAGGCCCCACAGCTTCGAAGAGTACCTGGCCCACGGGGTGATCGTGATGACCAGGCTGCTCACGTCGGGGGGGTTCGTGAGGGTCTTCCTGGTCGAAAAGATGAGGGGTCTCCAGCACGATGAGCAGCCCCACCCCTACCGGATCGGCCCGGGCGGGGTGGAGGTCTACCACACGGAGCCCGCCTTCTAGCCTAGGCCCCCAAGCATCGACTCTCAAATGGGCGTACGGTCTCGGCCACCGTCAACCTAGCCGAGCCAAGACAGGTATTGGGTTCATTTTCCTCTCACCCCCCTATGATGAAGGGTATCCATTTTAGTGTGAGGGGGGTGGCCAGCATCCTGCTCACCATAAAGAACCTGCCCTGCTCCGAGAACTTCATCCTAATGGTGCCGGCCGCACTGTACTCGATGGCGTTGACCACCCTAGGGTCATCGACACCCTCCTCCACCAGTATGAGGCTGGTGACCCCATCCCTGTGCAGCCTGATGCGGAGCGAGTCTAGGAGCTTAAGGGCCCTCGCCGCCCCCCCGTACTTGACGATGTCGGTGAAGGAGTCGATCACCAGCACCGGGGCCTGGGCCTTCGCAACCCCCCGCTCCTCCACCGCCTTCTGAATCGCCACGCTCACATCGGCCGGGTGTATGAGGGAGGCCTGGTAGCTGGATGTGGAGCCCCCAATCCTCCATGAAACGCAGTCCACGAAGATGAAGGGGTCTCCCTCCCTCGGGGCCCATCCGAATACGGCCATGGTCTCCATGACCACATCGAGGGTCTCGGCGGTGCTGACGAGGATGGCGGGCTCCCCCTTACGGAGCGCCGTGTGGATGAACTTCTTGGCGAATATGCTCTTCCCCGACCCCGGCGGGCCTATGAGGACACAGGTGTACCCCTTGGGCAGGCCCCCCATTAGAAGCTGGTCCATACTCCTGATTCCAGTCTCGACCCTCTGGATCACCGAGCCTCGAAGACGAAATTCCATATTTAAGCTGTCAGGAATACCAGGTTATTCCTATGGCTCGAACTCCTCTGGGGCGATGGGATGTGAAACCTAAAGCCGTCTCGTCATCCCTCAATCATCAAAGCAAGTGAACAACATCTACACAAAGATTATTAGATGACTCGGGATCCCAATTCATTGCCGGGGGCGCCACCCGCTGCTTTTATCGGAGGTGGGTGTTCTGGGGGACTACAGTGAGGCCTTCACGGTGGACGGCAACTACAGGGCTGTCTACGATCTCTGCCTCAGGTACTGGCAGGGCCTCGGCTACCGGCTGAAGGATCAGGTGGAGCACTCCTTCCTGGCCTTCGACCGGGGTAGGCTGAGGAAGAACCTCTACACCTTCTCCTTCGAAGAGGCCTACAAGCAGGTCTTCATCTCATTGGTTCGTGCCCCCGGGGTCCCCGTTACGACGGTGCACATCTGCTTCTCCCTACCCTGGCTGGCCCTGAGGAAGAACGACATCAGGACCATCAGGTCCATGATTAAGGCATTCAAGGAGCATATAGAGATCGCGCTGGGTTATCAGGTGCAGCCTTCTCGAGGGGCCTCCCCATAGGGCACGTCAGTCTTGAACTACGGGGGCTTCGATGGGCCTTACTCTGCCGAGGAGCAGGCTCTCCAGCTCTTCGAAGATGCGGACGACATACAGGCCCCGCTCGGTGGTGCAGTAGATGGGTGTCTCACCGTCAACATAAGGGCGGAGGAGGCCTGCCGAGACCAGGTGGGTGATGATGCGGCCGGCCTTGACGCTGTTGAGGTTCGCCTTGAGCATGATGTGAGACTTCCTGGCGCCCGACATGGCCGCCCTCAGCACGTCCACCATGGTCTCCAAACCCTCTCTATGTCTACGTGTTCTATGCCCGCCCATCCCACCCCTGGATAGATGGGTGGGGGGCTCCGCTGCTGGCATGGGGAGCCCACCGCCCGGATAATGTGATAGCCTGATGTGTGTATCACTGTTACGAACAGCCTGTTTCCAGTGGAGTCCGCCGGGCTCAAACCAATATGGAAGGTCGTTGTGGCCGTGGCTAGGCCACGGGGCCCGAGAGGGCCATCCGCAGAAGCTCATCGGCCGCGGATGTGGGCTCACCCACCACCACGTTGAGGCCCAGGAAGCGGCAGAGCTCCAGGGCCTTCATGTCGATGCCGGGCACGGCCACCAGGACCCTCTGGGCTTCTTGGATGTCCATCAACTTCAATATGGGCTCCATGAGGGCCGTGGCATCCAGCACCCCACCCTTCGAGATGCAGACGTCGGCCACGAGGCTCCTGCCTGGCTGCATCGGGTTTCGTATGAGGAGGCTCAGCTCGTGGTTGAGCCCCGATCTTCCCCTGACCGTGGCAGGTGCCTCCACCATATAGCCGTGGCCCCTCAGCCTCTCCCTCACCAGCTCTATCATCGACCTATACAGCCTATAGTTGCCCATCCGCGCTTCGATGGCCCTGATGGTCTTCAAACCGTCCTCCGCGTGTTCGAAGGCCTCGCCGAAGCTCCTCTCCATTAACTCCACGAAGTGGGCCCCGTCGGTCCATAGACCCATCTCCTCATCCGGCCTATCCCGCTTGAGGACTAGAGAGACGAAGCAGCCCTTTCCGTCCTCGATCATAACCCTACCCCTCTGGTAAGGGACATGCCTCACCCTGCAGCTGTTCAACAGTGGGCTTATGCTCTCGGCGTTGAAGGGTGTTATCTCGGTCAGGATCCTGACAGCAACACCCCTATCCGCGGCGGCCAGCAGGGCATCATCGAGCCCCTCCAGTGAGGCCAGGGCGAGGTCATCGCCCCCCATGGACAGGTCGATCCTCTCCTTAGCCCTCTCGCAGGCCCTGCGCATGGTAAGGTAGGCATTCCTCCTACCCTCGATTAGGCGGAAGGTGTAGAGGGGCTCCTCACTCCTCTCATGGACGAGCCCCTCCAGGCTTTTCAAGAGCTCCCTACCTTCACCTTCGAGTATCTTCACCTTCGCCCTCAGCCCCTCCATGTAATTCTCGATGACCTGCTGTAGGGGGTTAGCCACGAACCTCTGGGGCTTGGAGAGCTGGGTTGAGATGAGCCCCCGCTCCACCATTCTCTTAGCGGCCCTATACACTTGGAGCCTCGTTACCCCCAGCTCAGATGCGAGCCTGCCAGCGGTCATAGGGCCCCGGCGCAAGAGCTCTAGGTAGATCCGGGCCTCCCTCTCATCCAGTCCAAATGCCATCAGCTTATCGATTATGGAGGTCTGCACTATGAAAACATCTTTCAAAGCCTTCTTAACTGTTTTCCGATGTACGCATCCGTATAGGTCGTGCACTGGCAACCATCGTCCGCCAAGCATTGCTAGGTCGAAAATCCCCTTATCGAGTGCTAGAGGTCTTCGGGACGGTTCCGGAGGTAATAGTGGAGGAGGTCTAGAAGTGTGCCTTTGACGAGGTCAAGCATCTCAGCATCATCTCCCTCATCCAACTCCGAAACCCCCATACCAACCGCTTCCAGCAGACTCGTTAGACACCTCCCCCCTAGGACCGGATTCTATGAAGCAGACACATTTGTAGACATATTCAGGATTCCTTAATACATAGTCCAGCTCTCGAACCGCCTCTCCTGCTCCTCGGCCTCTCGCTGGTCACGCGGAGCTCCTCAATAGCCCTGCTCGAGACGGGCAAGGTGTTGTTCTATGATGGTCTTGCGACGGCGGCGAGGTTTGCCTCGGGCCTGGGCCTCGTCGCGGGGGCTCGCCTCGAGCCTGGCCGTGGTCGCGCTCCGTTTCTGTTTCGGCTACAAACGATCTCGCAATGGCAGTTAAGCCCGGGTCGCCTCGATAATTCTCGGCCTTCTGGACTCAAAACTATTGGCGTCGGCCGAAAGTCACCCTCCATCCGCCGTCCTCCGGTCTTATTACGCCTTGGCCCTTGAGCCTCTCCAAGATCTCCCTGGCCCTTTTAAATGTGCCATCGTCGATTATGGGGAGGCCATACTCGACTATCTCCAAAACGATGATGTTCAGCCTTTCCAGCAGCTCCAGAAACTCGTCGGGAAAGTAGCTGATGGCCTGTATACCCTGATGCGGGTGATAGGAGGAGAAAGAGCGGCGTCTGGCCTCTTCGCTCGGCAAGTTGTCGGCTATGATGCATAAATCTATATCGCTTTCTTCCGTGTGGTTTCCTTTGGCATAAGAGCCGAAGAGGATGACGGAGCGCGGCTTTATGTCCGCCTCGATCAGCTTGCCTACATATTCCTTTGCCCTTCGCAGAGCCGCCTCCATTAGCTGCGATTTATAGGACATGGCTCCTAGCCCACTCGACTATTCTTCGAGCCCTTTCTACAGCATCGCGTGCCTGCTCCCCAGTATATTTATCCTTTGCAGGGCCCGAGGCGAAGGCGTTGGCATATCTCGTGGGTATATAATATTGGTCAAGGATCTTCACATCGTCGCGGAATTTGTCCGACTCGGGAAGGTGCTTGGCCAGCTCCAGCAGGAGGTCGACGAGCGAATGGGTCCTCCTCTCAACGCCCAGCCTCTGCAGCACGGCCTTGAGGGCTAGCTCGGCCGCCTGCTGTGCGTTGAAGCAGACCTTGCTCCAACGGCTCCTTTCCAGGAGGTCGTAGGATGCGCCCAGGAAATCCTCCGCATCGGCCAGTAGGTCTCTAGATCTGTCCACAGGTTGCCGACGCCGCTGCGCTATATATAGCATGCTCCGTCGTTGGCCGAGACCCCTCTAGTTCCCACCCAACCATGGGCAGGCTGGGCTAGCCTTGAATGGCCGCGCCTGGAGCTGGAGGGCGGGTTACCTAGAGAGGGGGTTTGCTGAGAGCCTCAACATTCCACCCATAGAGAGGAGCGGCAACATGAAGCTTGTGGTGCCAAACGATGCGGGCGTCTTCTATGGTTCTAGGCTAATCCATGGACTAAGAATCGTCTCACCAGTACGAGTATAAGTTGACCTGCTCAACCATCCTGGTAGGGGTGAAGAGGCAGCGGGCCAGGTGATCTTCATCCTGGCTCGAGCCGAAAACCCTCAGAATGTTATGATCATCGGCAGGCTCGTTGGGAACCTCATCATACCACCCCAGCAAACCGTTTCGGCCCTATTCAAGTTGATTGAGCTTGGCCCGCAGATAATCCAAGCCATCGAAGGCATCAAGCCGGGCCCCTACCCGTTTTCCGCTGCTGACGCTGGTCACAAACCCCTTAGAAAACAGCTTCGTATCCGTGACGATAGTGATAGACCCCCTTCTTCTAACGGCAAAGAAGTAGCGTGGCTCCGGCAAAGCACACCCTCCAAGACCCTCAGCACCTCAAGCTCGCCCAAGTGAACTGCCTTGACCTTACGGAACCCCCTGGCTTTCCTATGCTATGGGCAAGCTTTTAGGGCCGCCCCCTGGGGCAAGCTTCGTGGCGCTGCGTGACCGACGCTTCTGGCTGGCTACGGAGGAGGAGATCTACAACGCCCGGACCACCGACATATACTTCCTTAATGCGGCTGAGGTGCTTCTCCGGAAAGGCGTCAACCCCCGGGTGGTCTTCGAGCTCTACGTGAGGCGGCTGCCATACCCTGGGAACTGGGGTGTGGTGACGGGTATCTATGAGGTGGCGAAGCTGTTGGAGGGCCGCCCTGTCACCGTGAGGGCCATGGAGGAGGGCGAGGTCTTCGTGGTGAATCCGGATTCCGCCGTCTACGAGCCCATCGTCCAAGTCGAGGGGAGGTATGCGGACTTCGCCGCCCTGGAGAACCCCATGTTGGGCTTGCTCTGCTACTCCTCGGGTGTATCCACCAAGGCGGCGAGGATCAGGGTGAAGGCGTGGGGCAAGGCCCTGTTCAGCTTCGGCTCTAGGAGGACGCACCCAGCCCTGGCGCCCATGGTTGAGCGCTCAGCCTACATCGGGGGGTTCGACGCCGTATCCAACGTGCTGGCCGCGGAGCTGCTGGGGATTAAGCCGGTGGGCACCATGCCCCATGCCTATATCCAGTGTGTGGGTGACCAGGTGAAGGCCTGGAGATGGTTCGACGAAGTCGTGGACAGGGATGTGCCCCGGGTGGCCCTCGTGGACACCTTCTATGATGAGAAGACGGAGGCAGTGATGGCCTGGGAGGCCCTGGGCGATAGGCTCTACGGCGTGCGGATAGATACGCCCTCATCCAGGCGGGGGGATTGGAGGAGGATCCTGGAGGAGGTGAGGTGGGAGCTGGACGCCAGGGGCGGGAGCCGGGTGAAGATCTTCGTATCGGGGGGTGTGGATGAGGATGAGGTGGAGGCCGTAAAGGATCTGGTGGACGGGTTCGGGGTGGGGACTAGTGTGAGCGCGGCGCCCGTCATCGACTTCAGCGCCAAGATCGTGGAGTTGGAGGCCGATGGCCGCGTTGTCTACAGGGCGAAGCGGGGAGATATCGGCGGCAAGAAGATGCCCTACAGGGCGCCCGGCACCCTAGACGATGTGGTGATGCTGGCCAGCAAGCCTCCCCCCAGCGGGAGGGAGCCCCTCCTCACCGACCTCTTGGTGGATGGCAGGATTGTGAGGCCCTTCAAGTCCCCCCAGGAGCTGAGGCTCAGGACCCTGCAGAGGCTCGAGCTTCTTGCGAGGGGGGAGAAGCCCAGGCTCTCCTGGCGGTAGCCCTCTCCCGTATATGCAGGATGATGGCTACCAGGACCAGGGACGCCATGAGGATGAGCAGGGTGTAGCCTATCAATGCGATGGAGCCCGCGCTAACCAGGCGTGCCGGCGGGGCTGCCTGACCCACGTGGAGGACCAGGGCGCCGCGGTGCAGGCCGCCCAGGGCGTCACGGCCCTTCACCTCCACATAGTGGGTGCCGCTGCTCCTGGGGGTGAAAGTGATATTCCCAGTGGTGCCTGAGAAGAGCTGGGTGCTGCCTACGGGGTCCCGCACCATGAAGTCGTAGGTCGCCAAGCCCGGGCCTCGGCTGACGAAGAGGCTGTACCGGCCATCCCTATATGTGAAGCCTATCTCCAGGTCATTTACATGGGCTATGAGGGGGAGGTGATAGGTATCCCTGGTCCCCCGAATGTGGAGCCACCCCTCGTAGGTCCTCACCTTCAGAGTATCCGTTGAGAATGTGAGCTTTAGCACAGGCCCAACCCTGGTTACCTCTATTTGGACGCCGGGGTTGGGCCATTCCAGCTCCCACTGGACCAGCCTCTCCCCAACCTCCCGGACCAGTATTTCGACGCTCAACCTGGGGTTGGAGGGGCCCAGGTTGACGACCACCGATGAGCGGGAGAACTCCAGGCCTGAGGTGATGGCCCTGGATATGTTGACCCGCCCCGCGCCCTGGGAGTAGATGGGGAAGGGCTGCCCCCTCGGTGTTCTGAGTATGTCAGAGCTCGTCATCAGGAGCCTGGTGATCTGTGTGGAGTTGTAGTCGGGCCTGGCCTGTCTGACCAGGGCCGCCAGGCCCGATACCAGGGGGGTGGAGAAGCTCGTCCCCCTGACGGGCCACGGCTTCCCGCTGGCGTTTATGGAGTCGAAGTACACACCCGGCGCCACAACCTCGGGCTTCACGGTGAACTGGTCGGCGGGGCCCCGGCTGCTGAAGTCGGCCACGAACTCCCAATTTCTCCTCAGGCCGTGGAGGTGGAAGATGACTTTCTCACCCCGGCGGAGCATCTCGGCCAGCTCGAGGCCGGGGGCCCGGGCCATGGAGAAAACCGGTATCCTGGGCCTGTACCCCTCGGGGGTGACGGGGGATATCAGGCCTATGCTGAAGAGCCCCGGCCTGTTGTTGAAGATTATGAGGGCCTTAGCCCCCCGCTCAGCCACATTCCTCTCCTTCGAGAAGAAGTAGCCTTCGGGTAGCGGGCCGCCCCTCTCGGCCAGGGCCACCTTACCGCTCAGGTCCAGGTCCTGCACGTCGCTGGTCCTGGCCAGCCCCACGAACACCAGCTCCCCCCGGATCTCGGATGTGGGCAGCGGGGCGTCGGGGGATAGGAGCAGCTCGGGGGGTGATGATAGGGGTGGGTCGAACTCAGCATCCACGAAGACGGCCTGCTGCGTGGGGTTGGTGGAGGCCCCCACCGCCAGCGCGTGGGGTGAGGTGGCGGGGGTGCTCAGGTCGTCGCCCTCCACACTGGAGTTGCCCGCGGCCACAACTACGAGGGCGCCCTTCTGATGGGCGGCTGCCACCGCCCTTAGCAGGAGGGGGTCCCGCTGCCTCGTCCCTAGACTCAGGTTGATGATGGATGCCCCGTCGGCCACCGCCCGGTCCATGGCGGCGTAGACCGAGTTGAGGTCCACATAGTTCATGGAGCCCACCCGGTAGGCGAGGAGCTTCGCTTCGGGGGCGACCTGGAGGATCAGGAAGGCTACCGCCGTGCCATGGCCCGATGTGTCCAGCGGCGCGTCGTCGCCCTGGAAGAAGTCCCAGCCCCCCACCACCCTCCTCTGGGGACCGATCCCGCCACCCAGCTCGGGCAGCATATAGTTCACACCCGTGTCGATGACGGCGATCTTGACATCCCTCCCGGTGAGGTTGGAGAAGGCGGGTATCTTCCTGAGGGGCTGGACACCTATCACCTCCAGATGGAGCTGGGATAGCTCGAGGGGACGGTCCACATACACCTCCCCATAGCTCTCGAGCCAGCCCACACCGTTCAGCGGTAGTGCGGCGAGAAAGCCGTGGCCCAGGGCCTGTAGCTGGTAGATGACCCGTAGGCCCCTGGGCGGCGTGCAGGGTGTGTCGCAGAGGACCAGCACCCGGACCTCCGGGCCCCCATGCAACCAGGGGAGGGCGGGTGCCAGCAGGAGGGCCGTCAGGAGAAGGCCGTAAAGCAACCTCTGCACAGCGTATCCTCGAAAGACCATATAAATTAGGCGGATGCAGCTCAGCATATATTCGGTGTACAGGGTCAAGCTTGGCGTGGAGGAAGGCCCATCATCTCTGGCGGAACGCATCATGAGATGCACCGCCTGCTCCCTCCACACCAGGCGGCTCCACACACCCGGGAATGGAAGCCCCGCTTCGGGTATCATGCTGGTGGAGGAGGCCCCCAGCATCTCGGCGGGGAGGGCGAGGCGGCACCTCTACACCCGGCGGGGGCCCTCGAAGGCCTACCGGCTGCTGGACCGTGTGCTCAGAAGGGCCCTGGGGGTGGGCCTGGAGCAGGCCTACCTCACCAGCCTCGTGAAGTGCCCCGCTCCCGGCATGGGCGAGCCCCGGGAGGACCAGCTCTCAGCCTGCCGGCCCTTCCTGGACGAGGAGCAGAAGATGGTGGCCCCACGCCTCCTGATAGCCCTGGGGAGGAACGTCTCCCGTAGACTCGTGGACCCAGGGATATCCAGTATAGGGAGGGGTCGGGGGGTTCTGGTCAGGAGGCTGGACGGGGTCCTGGTGGTCTCCACATACCACCCAGCCTATGCGTTGGGGAAGGGGCTGGAGGATGAGATGGTGGAGGACCTGGCGAGGGCCGCCCGGGAGCTGGGGGCGGCTAGCGGCCAGACAGGTTGAAGGGCTTACCCTCCATCAGGATGTGGGCCGGTATGTGGGCCTTGTAGGTCTCCAGGAACTCCCTATCCTCCCTCTCATTCCTGAGCTCGTCGGGCAGCATGTGGGGGATCGCGTCGATGATGGGGAACCAGCGGCCGCAGTTTCCACACCCAAGAACCCCCACCTTCACATCGATACTCATGCATGTCTGGCAGTCGGCCGGGGTCAGGGTGAGGTCCTTCACATAGCCCCCGAACCTCCCACAGTACAGGGTGCAGAGGACCTCCTGGTACTGCCTCCTCACCTCAATGCTCTCCTGCTCGATGATCTTCAGGGTGAGGGGGAAGTGCTTACAGTGGGGGCAGGCGAGGAGGTCGAGGAGGCGCTGCTTCACAGTACACGGGGGGCGTAGAAGATGTTAAAACGTTTGAGTTCCTCCATCAGTCAAAGGGTACATATACCGTGATTTTGAGGGGGCCGCATAACATGAGTCTGGGCTTGAACCCGCCCCTAACCATCCTCGATGACATGGCCAGGGCCTGGGGCAGCCTCAGCCTCGACCTACCGGGCATTATCCTCCTGGCGGGACCCTTCATAGCCGGCTTCATCGCCGGATACGTGGTTAAGCAGGGTCTGAAGCTCATAATACTCCTGGGAATCGCGTTACTGATTCTGGAGTACGTGGGGTACTCAACGCTGCCCAGGCTATCAGAGTTCCTCCGGGCCATGGCTGAGAGGTACGGCTCCCAGCTGCTGGCCCTCGTGCTCGCGATGAACCCGGTGGGCATCGGATTCGTGATCGGCTTCCTGGTGGCCCTGATATTTACCTAGCAAGGCTGGATAGGAAGATGGTGAGGAACTCCTCCATCCGATCCCGGGGTATCCTGGCCCCCGTAGCATGCATATGGCCGCCGCCCATACCGCCCACCAAGTCGGCCGCCCGGGCCACCACCTCACCCAGATGAACCCTGAACGATGGGACGCTTCGGGATGAAACCTTGATGTGATCGCCCTCCCTCCTGTAGGCGAGGGCGACGGGGCAGTCCCCAACTTCTAATGCGAGGGCCGCGATCGTGCCCGTGGCCTCCTCCCCCGTCTCCACGATGCCCACCTCCCCCATCCTCGTGATTTGCGTCGCCACATGGTGGCGGAGCCTGTCCAGCCGGGCCAAGGCCTGGAGGGCGTCATCGACGATCGCACCGCTCTCCTGGGGCCGCTTAAACTCCCTGAGGTGGGCCACGATGTCCCGCAACCCCTCCTTCGAGTTCTCCCTCCTGATTATCGCGAGGGCGTAGAGGCTCGCCTCCAGGAACAGGGTTACCCTCTCGAACCTCTCCACAATGGGCCTAGCGAGGGGCCCATCCTCCATGTAGTCGGTGAGGGCGGCGTATGCTGCGAGGCGGGAGGCCTCCGCTGGGAGCTGGGGCTTCCAGTAATGGTAGGCCAGGACCGTTGTGCAGTCCCTCACGTCGTGCACCAGCTTCACCCCCACCCCCTCCAGGGCCCTCCTCTCCTCAACACGCAGGGGGTGGTGGTCCACGATCACTACCTCCTCAAACCTCTTGAGGGAGGCCAGCAGTTTGTGGAAGAGCTTCCCCGTCACGGCCAGGTCTGTGATGACGAGGCGGGTGGCACTGGCCCCCTCGATCGCGGCCACCATCTCGCCATATCCGACGGGCACCACATCGGCCTCCCACACCAAGCTCGCCAGGGCTGCGCTGGCCAGCCCATCCAGGTCCCCCTCATGCGTGACGCATATCGTCTCTCCTCTAGGCCGGCCCATCCGATTCACAAGGCCGGCAGGGGATATAAGCTGTGGACTCCACCGATGCGGAACTGCTTCACATCATCATGTTATTCCCGCAGCCTTTGGCCAGCATCCCAGGCCCCCTTAAAGAAGCCCCCACCCGCTTAACTGCCCCTTCACCAGCCCGCTGGAGGTTTCGCCGTCAGGGCTGGACTTTAAGGGACATGATATCATATGGTCAGCCCACCACGCGCCCCGCCTCTCTGATAAATTCTACAAGCCTCACGGCGTGCAGGGTCGGTCGGACATCGTGTGTCCTCACCAGATGCACGCCCATGTATACAGCGAGGCTTGTGGCGGCCAGGGAGCCGTAGAGCCGGTCCTCGGGCTTCTCCAGCCCCAGAATATGGCCGATGAAGGACTTTCTCGATACGCTTATCGCGATGGGGCGGCCATGCCTCCTCAACCTGGGTAGCCCGGCGATGACCTGGCTATCCCATTGATACCAGGGGATGCCCGTGTTCCTGAAGAAGCCGATGGCGGGGTCGATGACAACCCTTCTAGGCTCGACGTCGTTGGATGCGGCTATCGCCAGGCTTTCGGCCAGGGCCGCCTCAACCCTTTCGACGGGGGATCCAAGTCCAGGCCTTCTCTCATGCGCGGCCAGGATAAGGGGGACGCCGTACTCCCTGGCAACCCTGACCATTCCCTCATCGCCCTTCAGCCCGGTCACGTCGTTGATGATGTCGGCCCCGGCCTTGATGGCCCTCTCCGCCACCGAGGCCCTGGTCGTGTCCGCGGATACCACAGCGCCGGTCGTGGACTTCACGAGCCTTACGGCCTCCTCCAACCTCCTCGCCTCCTCCTCGGGTGAGACATCGCTCTGTATGTAGGGGGCCGTGGTCCTCGCGCCCAGGTCGATTATGGACGCCCCCTCCTCCAGCATCCTGGCGGCCCTCTCAGCCAACCCTTTGGGGTCCGTGACCACCGACCCCTTGTAGAAGGACTCGGGGCTTACGTTGATGACCCCCATGACCCTCACCGGGTAGCCGTCCCCCACCTCAACCCCGGCAAGGTTGGCGTAGGCGGCCAAGCGGTTCGTCCAGGGGCGGGTGGCCTAAAAGGATTGGGATTTGGCGGGTGGAGCTATCCGATATTCAGCTCGCGCCCGAGGGAGGATACGGGCCTGTACCAGAGCTCCCGGGCCTCCCCGACGGTGAAGACACTGCCGGTGACCAGCACCATATCATCTCTCTCAGCCTCGGCCAGGGCCCTCCGGACCGCCTCCCTCACACCCTCCACCTGCACCACCCGCCGCGCGTACCTGGAGGCCTCCTGGGCTAGGGTGCTGGCATCGAAGGCCCTGTCCATCACCTTGTGCTGCGTGGCATAGAGCACGTCGGCGATGGGGGCTATCTCGGAGACCATCCTCGGCATCTTCTCCCAGCTCAGCCTGGCGGCCTCGGGGCTGGGGTGGAGGGGCTCCCTTGGCTTCGAGATGCTCAGCACCACCAAGACCCTCTTGATCCTGTAGAGCTGCCGGAGCTCCTCCAGCGCCTCCCTCAGCCTTCTCATGGCCTCAACATCCTTCGCGCAGTCCATGATGACCAGGCACTTATCCTCTGGCATGACCTCCAGCCTACCGGGCCACCGCGCCTTTTTCACGCCCGACTCGACCGCATACTTCGGCACCCGCAGACCGTAGAACGTGCTCAACGCCTCCGCGGCCACGAGGGCACAGGAGCAGTTTTCGAGCTGGTGCAGACCGTAGAGGGATGTTGTGAGCCGGTACCTATCGTTGAGACCCTCCACCTCAAAGCTCTGCCCCTCCCTGGTCAGCGAGAGGCGCCTGAAGTGAAAGTGCCTGGATAGCTCATAGAGCTTAGACCCCACCTGGGCCGCGACCCCCCTGATCTGCGACAGCGCCGGTTCCCGGGCGGCCGTGATGGCCACCGTCCCCGGCTTGATTATCCCCGCCTTATCCAGGGCGATATCCTCCAGCCTAGGCCCCAGTATCTCCACGTGCTCATAGGTCACGTTGGTGATGATGGAGACCAGCGAGCCCAGCACATTGGTTGCATCATTCTTCCCCCCCAGACCGGCCTCCACCACCGCCACCTCAACACCCTCCTCGGCGAAGTACTGGAAGGCCATGGCGGTCGTGACCTCGAAGAAGGTGGGATGGCCCAGGCCAGGCCTCCCCTCAATCTCCTCACATATGCCCCTGAGGCGGCTGAGCATACGGGCGACCCTCTCCTCACCGATGGGTTGGCCATCGACCTTCATCCTCTCCGTGAAGCTGTGGAGGTGGGGGGAGGTGTAGGTACCCACCCTATAGCCGGCCTCCATCAGTATGGAGGAGAGGAAGGCCGCCGTGGACCCCTTACCACTCGAGCCGGTGATATGCACACTCCTGAATCTCCGGTGCGGATTACCCAGTACTTCCAGCAGCGCACCGACCCTGTCCAGCCCGGGCTTGATGCCGAACCTTCTGAGGCTGAAGAGCCAGCCTATGGCCTCCTCATACCCCACGGGAGGCGGGTGTATCGGCTGCCTGATAAGGGCCGTTCCTGGGAGTACGGAAGGGCCCAGGTAGGAAGTGTTTCTCCCCACATCCCAGCGGCCTGGCCTTTATGGCCGGGTAGGCCCCGGCTACCGGTTAGGTGTGGCAAGCCCCACTCTCCACACTTCTAGGCTGTGGCCAGGAAGGATACCGGCAGCTTCTCGATCAAGGCGGTCTTGCCTCGCATCTCCCTCTCCGGTCTTAGGAAGAGGGCCCTGGCATTGATCTGCTCCGCCGCCGCTATCACATAGCAGTCTGCAAGGGATAGCCTGAGTGCCTTCCTCAGCTCCCCCGCCCTATAGGCCATCTGAGGTGTTATTTCCACGACCTTTGCGGTGCTAGTGACCAATAAGGCCAACTCATTTGCCCTCCCATTTGGGTCCCCCACGCCGGCAAGGCCATATATTCGGGACGCCACATATATGGCCTCGCTCAGGGTATAGTAGGTAACGTGCAGCTCCACGCCGCCCCGGGCCGCCCTCTCAAGTAGCTCCACAGCCCTCTCCCTGCCCGGCTCGTTTTCGATGATGTAGGCCACTATGACACTAGTGTCGAGCACGTAGCGTTCCAAGGATCTCACGAAGCTTCTCCTCCTCCAACAGCCCTTCCTCGGAGAGGACCTTCTCCAGAATCCCTGGCTCCAGTCTTACAACGAGGGGTCTTAGAGGCTTCAGGAGCAACCCCCCATCCTTCACTTCCACGGAAACCCTGGAGCCTTCTTCTAGGCTAACGGCCGCCCGCAGCTCCTTTGGCAGTATGATGATCCCTTTCTTCTTAACACTCAGGATAAACTTCTTCTCTTTGTTCACCTCCTTGCGAAAGGTTAACCTGCAGATAAGGTTTGCCTAAGGCTGATCGCCAGATGGTTCTTTTGAATCACACCGGACCTGGGTGCCCCCCTCCAATCCCGCAGGGTCTGATGGCGACTCCACGCTTAAAGGGTGGTGGGGTGTGACGAGGCTGTGCATGTAGCCAGGGCCCTTGTTCAAGGCCTCAAGGCCCTCGGAGTCAGGCTCATCTTCACACTCAACGGGGGGCACATACAGGCGCTCTATGCGGGCTGTGTTGAGGAGGGGGTGAGGGTGGTGGATGTAAGGCATGAGCAGGCCGCCGCCATGGCCGCCGACGCCTTGGCCCGCGTAAGCAGGAGGCTGGGGGTGGCCATCGTCACGGCCGGCCCCGGCCTCACCAATGCCATCACGGGCATTGCCAACGCCCACGCCAACGATAGCCCCCTGCTGGTTCTCTGCGGGCAGGCCCCTCAGGCTTTGAGGGGGAGGGGGGCCCTACAGGAGCTGAACCACGTGGAGCTGGTGAGGCCCATCACGGTCTGGGCCAACTCCTGTAGAGAGGCCAGTAGGGCTCCCGAATACCTGGCCGAGGCTTGCCAGGAAGCCCTGGAGGCGAGGGGGCCGGCCCTCCTCGAAGTGCCCATGGATATCCTGCTTCAGGAGTGTGGGGGGGCGTTTGTGTGGACGGAGCCCTCCATTCACACCCCTCCTGAGGAGGGGTTGAGGAGGGCCGCGGCCCTCCTCTCTCAGGCCGAGAAGCCCCTCATCCTGGCTGGGGCGGGCTGCTACTGGTCTGGGGCTGAGGGTGAGCTAAGAGCCCTGGCTGAAGAGATGCTCTGCCCGGTGTATGCCCAGTCGCTGGCCAGGGGCAGCCTACCGCCTAAGCACCCCCTCAGGCTCTCCCTTGCCAGGAGGGAGGCGCTTAGGGGGGCCGACTGTATACTTTTGGTGGGTACCTGCCTGGACTTCAGGCTCGACTATGGGGCTGACCTGGGGGCTGAGGCCCGGGTGATCCAGCTCGACTATAAGCCGGGCAGGCTGGGCCTCAACAGGCCCGATGCACTAACCCTCAGGGGAGATGTGAAGATGGGCCTCGCCCGCCTCAGGGAGCTGGTCCGGGGGCAGAATAGGAGTGTGAGAAGGGCCTGGGCCGAGTTCGTCAGGGGGAGGGAGCTGGAGGCCTTCGAGAGGTTGAAGGCTGAAGCCCCCAGGGGCGATAAACAAGTGGCCGCCATCGAGTTCTGTGAGGAGGTGGCTAGATTCGTGAGAGAGGATACACTGGTCATCGGGGATGGTGGGAACGTGGTCTCCCTGGCCGCCAAGGTGGTGGAGGTGGGGGAGGCGGGCCGCTTCCTCGACCCGGGACCCTTGGGCTGCCTCGGCATCGGCCTCCCATTCGCCCTGGGTGCCAAGCTGGCCAGGCCTGAGCTGGATGTTCTGGTGATTCAGGGCGATGGCTCCCTCGGTTTCAACTTCATGGAGTTTCACACCCTCGTGAGGCTCGGCATCCCCGTCGTATGCGCGGTGGGCAACGACGGGGGCTGGGGGCAGGAGAGGGCCATACAGAGGGCCCTCTTCGGGGATGAAATGCTGGTGGCCACGGAGCTGGGCTTTGTGAGATACGATGAGGCGGTCAAGGCCCTTGGGGGCTACGGGGAGCTGGTGGACAGGCGTGAGGAGGTGCTGCCGGCCCTGAAGAGGGCCAAGGCCTCGGGCAGGCCCGCCTGTGTTAACGTGCTGGTGGACCCCAGCACCAATATACCCCTGGGCATACCACACCTTTAGAGGCCCGCCACCAGCACCTTCTCCGGCGAGGGAATCGGAAGACGCGGTTGTTTGGCCCGTGGCCTCCGCCGCTCCCGGCTACACGGGCCTTTCATTGTCTTACCCTCCTAGGCCGGGCCCGCTCTTCGTAGCCTCGGGAGGTGGTCGAGAAACGTTCCGTCCAGGGTGAAGACCTGGATCTGATCTTCGCTGAAGCAGCCCGCCTTTAGTATGGGCGACGCCGGCCTCCAGGATTCGACGTTCACCACGCGGCCGGGTACGAGCGGGTTGAAGGAGGGGAGTATAACGATTCGTGGGTTTCCGGGCCTCAGGGCCTTGGCCTTCTTCCCCGTGCGGGCGAGGTGGCCCTCCATCCTCCTCCTCACCTCTTCCCGGTTCCACCTCCCCATCAGCCAGACGTTCAACCTGACCACGTTCCTCATGGCATCCTCGAGTTCCACCACGGGGTGGTGGTGGCCCAGAATGAAGTATTCGCAGCGAAGCATCTCCGGGGTTGGCCAGGCATGCCCGTGCTGGAGGGCCACACGCCCGCCGTAGATGGTACCGCCTGACACCGGGTGGAAGACCACATTCCTGGGTGTGAGCTCCTTCAGACCACCGTCGTGGTTTCCAGGGTACACATCTACACGCTTGACCGCCGCCGATATCTTCTCGAAGAAGGTTGGCACCTCCGCCCATTCAGCCATGGGCAGCTCCGCCACGGCATGCTTCACATCCCCCAGCAGGCAGAGATGATCCACATCCCACTTCTCGATGAGGGTGAGGAGCCTCGCGGCCATCCTCTCGGTCTGACTTGGTATGGTGTAGCCTTTGGCGGCCAGCTCCCTCTCATAGCCTATGTGGAGGTCTGAGACGCAGAGGGTCAGGGTGTTCCTCGAGTTGTCGATGACTAGGAGCCCAGGCTCGGGGCTTGCTAGGCGGATCTCCACCCGGCTCATGCAGAGATTAGGGGGAAGATCTCGTTCGCCACATAATCGAGGTATTCATCCCTCCCTATCCTGTTAAAGACCACCACAATCCCCGTCCTGGTGACACCCACCACGTAGCCATACCTGTTGGAGCGGACGACGGTATACCAGAGCAGGCCGTGCTGGAGGTACTCGTCGTAGAGGGGCGTCTCCCTAAGCACGGAGCCGTAGAGGGCCAGCTTCGATACGTTGGGCACGTCCACATCATCGAAGTACACCACCTTGGTGTCATGGGCATTTTCATCATGAAACTTCTTCAGGTTCTCGGGTGAAATCCGGGCCTCCACGATCTTACCCACCGTCACGAAGAGCAGCTTGCTCAGGACGTTGGCCGCAAAATTCGCCCTATACTTCTTCTCCAAGATGGTGAGCAACAGTCGGTCCCCGTACTCGTGGAAGGAGAAGAAGGCCTCCCTCGTCCGCAGGGTGGGCACCAGCCTCTGTCTCTGGTTCACGAACATCACCGTATCCCGCAGCAGGTTTCCGGTGAGCCTGCCCTGTAAGAGCTTCAGGTCCCGGACCTCGGTGACCAGGGAGAGCTTCGTGCCCTCATGCTCGAAGGGCTCCTCGATGCGAAAATCCCTCAGCCTGGTGGCCACATCCCCCAGGCTTGTCTTTTCACGTACCACGAATATCTTACCGGTTATCATGGGTCGCCGACGACCCCTTAAAGTATAGCAGGCCTAGAAGGTTCCCAGGATGCGCTCATCCGGCTTCACGGCGACGGGTACACCCTCTATTCCCAGCTCGGGTATGGATGGGAGCTGCAGGCCCACCTCCTCGATCACCGGCCTCTTCTTCTCGATAGCCCTCCTCCACGCCTCCACCTTTTCTTCCAGCTTTAGGGTGCCGAGGCCCGCCTCGTAGGCCAGCTCCTCCATCTTCTCGTCCACCTCCTCGAAGTGGCTGGGCAGCCGCCAGAACTGCCTCTGGGGCTTGTAGAGGAGGGGTGAGAGGAAGATGAAGCCCTGCTTCAGGAGGCGGGTGAGCTGAAGCCTCTCATTATCGTCCAGCTTGCCCGCGGCCATCTTCATCAAGGCCAGCGTGCCCAGCAGGTGCCGTGACTCGTCGCGGGCGATGTTGGTGAAGGCCTCCCGGTAGATGCCGAGCCGCGACTTGTCCCTCATCTCCGAGAAGATCAGCTCCGCACCGATCTCCGCGAAGAAGAAGCCCCCGTAGACCATTTCAGGCCTGTAGCGCTGCCAGGCCTGCAGAAACCCCCTCCAGTACCTCTTGCCGTCCTCGTAGATGGCGAGGATGTTCTGCAGCGCCCTCTCCTCCAAGTCATTCCGAGGCTTGTACTCGTAGGGGAAGCCTGGGCAGAGCCGGCTGCAGGCCCTCCTGCAGACCTCATCATGCCTGCACTGGTCGTAGGTGATGGATGCGAGGGCCTTCTTGGCGGGGTCCTCGAGGTTCAGCTCGGCCGCCTTGACCATGCCGAGGCCGAAGGCACCGATCCCAGACTTTTCGAAGAAGGCCAGCTTGGCGAACCAGTAGGCCTGGGCGAAGCGGTGCCTCTCATCAAAGTTGGAGGCATCCAGCTCCTCCCAGCGGAAGGCCGTCGGGTCCCACTGCTGCCTGAAGGAGAGCTCGAAGGCCCTGAGCAGCTCCTGGGTCTTGACGCTCCAGTTACCGGGAAAGATGTTCAGGGAATCGGAGAGGCCGCCCTCCCCCGTCAAATCGGGAATTAACCATATGGAGGGCTATTATGCTTAACGGTCGCAGCCTCCCCTTCACCCCTCTGTTAACAGGTGCTCGATGGCCCTCTTCAACAGGGACCTGTGACAACGCTCAGGGTCCCTGCATGAGCAGAGAAGGGTTATGGTGCCCCTACGGGCTTCTTCGGCCAGCGCCTTCAGAAGCCCCACCTTCCCCTTCAAGCTCTCATTGTACCTCTGAGAAAGCTCCTCCCAGCTTAAGGCTCCGGATTTCCACATCCTTATCACGTCCCTATCTACACCAAGCTCCTTCACCCATAGGTCCACCCGAGCCTTAGGAACACCTCGGGGCCAGAGCCTCATCACCAGGATTCTCTTCCCATCACCGGGCTCTGGTGGGTCGTAGATGCTCTTATCGATCTTAATCACAGCATTGTTGGCGGTGCGGGCTCGTTAAATAGCTGGTCCGGGCTTTGCCCTATGGTGGGCTAAGAAATAACTGGCGTCGCTGGGCCTCTTCGTGGACTGGGCTGCCCCTGAGGCCTTAGGGGCCGTTGCCTCGGGACTCCTGCTTGGGCTCTGCTTCGGGGCTTAGTACCCACTTGGCTCCCCACGCCCTCAGCGCCTCGAAGGCGGGGCTGAGGTCCATCCCCTTTGCCGTCAGGGAGTATCTCACGGCGAAGGGTTGTGTGCTCACCACGGTCCTCTCCACGATCCCCTCGGCCTGCAGCTCCTTCAGGATCCTGGAGAGGGTTTTGGCGTGGAGGCTGGGGGCGCTTCTCAACAGTTCGTTGAAGCCCTTTGGTCCGTCCATGAGGTACCTGATGACCACCATCTTCCACATGGACCCGATGATCTTGAGGGATTCCACTATGGGGCATAGGGAGCCGTCGCCGATCCGGTTCTCCCCGGTCAGCCTCGGGGCTGGCATGCGTCCCCGATGGCATGTATGCCAGTCACCCTTAAAAGCGGTTACCTTTTGCCACTAGCTGGCGGTCGGTGAGTGAGATGGTCCACACAACTCTATCCTCTTTCATAGATGTGGTGCCCCTCGCGGTGAGGATAACGGTGGGTGTCCTTATGATAGTGCACGGCGCCCCTAAGCTCTTCGGCCCCGCCCGGAGCCAGATGAGAGAAGGCATGAAGATGGCGGGTATACCCGGGGGGCTCTTCGACCTGGTGGGCCTGCTGGAGTTCCTGGGCGGCATCGCGCTCCTCATCGGCTTCCTCACCCGGCTGGTATCCCTCCTCTTCATACTGGAGATGATAGGAACCATCATCCTGTACAACACCGTCCTCTGGAAGATGCCCCTGCCCCGTGGGGCCCTGGAGCAGGCCTTCAAACAGACACATGGATATCTGACGGGGTGGGAGCTGGACACCCTGGTGCTCTCCTCAGCCATAGTCACCCTCATACTCGGTGGTGGTGCCTTCTCCATCGACGCGATCCTGAGGGTCGAGCAGCTGGTGGGCTTCTAGATGGGCTCGACAGCCCTGGGTGTGGCCGCTTCTGAGGGAGCCAAGCCTCTGCTAGAGATCGTGGAGTATACAGACCCTTACTGTACTTGGTGCTGGGGCTCGGAGCCGGTGCTGAGGAAGATCCAGTGGGTCTACGGGGGGCAGGTCGGCATCACATACAAGATGGGGGGCCTCGTCGAGGATATCGGTAAATTCTACGACCCGGCGAACCGGATCGGTGGTGAGCTCTGGTACTTGCAGGTCGCATCTCATTGGGAGGAGGCCTCCAGGGTGCATGGCATGCCCGTGGACACTAGGGTCTTCCTGGAGATCAAGGATGATTTTCGCTCCACCTACCCCGCCAACATAGCGGTTAAGGCCGCGGAGATGCAGGATGAGGGCTTAGCCAAGGTCTACCTCAGGAGGCTCCGGGAGGGGGCGGCGGCCGAGCGTAAGCATATCCACAGGATCGAGGTGCAGCTTCAACTGGCCTCTGAGGTGGGGCTCGACGCCCAGAGGATGGCCCGGGATATCGAGAATGGGTCGGCCCGGAGGGAGTTTCTCAAGGACCTAAGGGAGTGCAGGTCCATGGGGATAACCGGGTTCCCCACCTTCCTGATCCGAAATGTGAAGAGCGGCCGGTCCCGCCTCATCACTGGCTACAGGAGGTACAGGGACTTCGAGGGCCTCGTCGAGGAGCTTGCGGGCCGCAGCTTGCGGAAGCGCACCATCGCCAAGGACCGACAGGAGGTCCTCAGCTTCGTGAAGAGGTGGGGGAGGGTGGCCACCCAGGAGGTCGCGACCCTGCTGGACATAGATAGAGCGGATGCGCACAGCATCCTTGAGGCCCTCGTGGATGAGGGGCTTCTCGCCAGGCAGAGGGCCGGCAACGACTACTTCTGGGTATCGAGGGCCGCTCCGACCTGCAGCGTGGAGTCGGGGGTGTGTTCGACGCTATAGCGTCGTCAACAGAATCGGTTGAAGAGTCCTTTATGCCGGAATCCTTCCCACCGGGCTTCGAATCCGAGAGGACCCTGAAGATAACTACGAGGGGGAGGGTGACGGGTAATCCTCACACAGTCACGGTATGGTTTAGAGTTGACCAAGCCGGGAGAATATTCGTATCATCCCTCCGAAACAGGGATTGGGTAAAGAATATTCTGGCCCACCCCGAGGTCTGGGTCTCGATAAAGGGTGTCACACGAAGGATGCGGGCGTTCAGGGTCGAGTCGGAGGAGGACAAGCAGCTCATACGCCGCCTCTGGCGTAAGAAGTACGGGATAATGGCGTGGATCATGAGGCTCCCCCGTAGGGATGGGGTAAGCTTCGAGCTGAGGGAGGCTTAGGTATTGTCCATATTCTGGGACCTTGCCTATCTCACCGGCTGGGCTCCTTGGGACAGCGGGGAGCCGGCCCAGGAGCTCATAAGTCTGGTGGAGAGCGGGGCAATAAGGCCCTGTAGGGCCCTGGATATAGGTTGCGGCACGGGGGCGAATGTGGTATACTTGGCATCGAAGGGTTTCGAGGCCCATGGCCTTGACATATCCAGGGTGGCTCTATCCAAAGCTCGGGGGAGGGCCAGGGCTAGGGGTGTTTCATGCTATTTTCACCACGTAGACTTTAGGGATGCGGATAGGGTGAGGGAGTTGGGGCCCTTCGACCTGGCCATGGATGTGGGGTGTTACCACAGCCTATCCCCTGGGCCGGACCGGCTGCGGTATATCCAATCCCTCAACACGGTTTTGAGGAAGGGGGGCGAATATCTGCTATGGTGCTTCCTGAGGGGCGGCCGGTGGAGCTGGGGCCCACCCGGGGTGGAGGAGAACGAGGTGGATGAGAAATTCCGGGAATCCTATGAGGTGCTCGAGAGGCGAAGGATGCAGACACCCTTCAGAGACCTCCTGTTCTACCACATGCGCAGGGTGAGCTAGCATGGGGATACTGGTTGAGTTCTTTCACGATGTGCTGTGTGCCTGGTGTTACTGCCTCTCCCCACGTATGAGGTTCATCGCGGAGACCTTCCCGGCCGTCGAGGTTGTTCACAGATCCTTTGCCCTGGCCCCCAGGCCCAATAGCATAGAGGAGATCTTTGGGAGCAGGGCCGAGGGGAAGAGGGAGATAATGAAGCATTGGAGGGCGGCGAACCTGAACGATGATGAGCACAGGATAAACGCGGAGTTGATGGAGAGCAGGGAATTCGACTATCCTTACTCGATGCCGGGCCTAAAGGCGTGTAAGGCCGCGGAGCTGCAGGGTGGGCAGCGGGCCCACTGGGACATGTTCGACAGGATTCAGAGGGCCCACCTCACGGAATGCTTGAACATAGCCAGCGTCGAGGTGATCGAGCGGTGTGCGCGGGACGTTGGGCTCGACCTCGATAGGTTCAGGGTGGATTTCAACGGACAGGAGGTGGAGCGTTTGGTGGAGGCCGATATGAGGCTGGCCGAGGAGCTGGGGATTTATGCCGTCCCAACGCTGGTGGTGGATAGGCGGTATGTGGTGCAGGGTGCGGTCCACCGGGAGGAGCTGGAGATGATGTTTGAGCAGCTCGTGGAGACGGGTGAATTATTCGCGGCGCTGCCTAGCGTCACCGTCAGGAGGCTGCCCGTCTCTAGATGATGGCTTGGCTCACAACTACACCCCCCTTCTCTCACGACTACAGGCCTTACATTCCCAGTAACTGAGGATAGACTCTGCCCAAGAGGCAATTGATGATTCTTCTGCCTATCAGGGGTCGGCGAGGCCTTCTTCCGAAGCATTCAGCCACCACAGGCTTTGAGCGCAGGGTGAGCGCGGGGCGGACATACGCCTTAATAATGTCATAGCTCGAACGGGTCATCCTTGTCGAGCCTCTGGAGGAGGGCGAGCGCGGGGGGGCCTTACCTGAAGGAGGTCATCCTGGAGAACTTTATGAGCTACGAGTATGCCCGCATCCCGCTGAAGCCGGGCCTCAACCTGATCTGCGGCCCGAATGGTGCTGGGAAGTCGACGGTGCTGGTGGCCATTTCAGTGGCCCTGGGGCAGACATATACTGAGAGGTCTAGGAGGCTAGCAGACCTGGTCCGCTGGGGGAAGGAGATCGCCAGGGTGAGCCTGGTCTTCGATAACAGGAGCGTGAATGGGAGGCGCCCCATCCCCCTCGGCAAGTCCGACACCTTCATGCTTTCCCGCTACATCAGGCGGGATGGCTCCTACTGGTTCGAGGCCGACTTTAGGGAGGTGGGGAAGCAGGAGGTGGTGGCTACCCTTCAGAAGGCGGGCCTCAACCCCGATAATATGATCGTGGTCATGCACCAGGGCATGATCGAGGAGTTCCTGATAATCAGCCCCCAGGAGAAGCTGAGGATGGTGGAGGAGGCGGTGGGCTTCGCGGGCTACCGTGAATCCATCAGGGAGGCCCGCATCAGGCTGGAGCAGACCGTTTCGGAGGAGGAGCAGCTGACCAAGCTGCTTCAGGAGGCCGATGAAAACCTTAGGCACTGGAGGAATATGTATGAGAGGTGGCTCGAACGGAACAGGCTTCGGGGCGAGAGAGCCCTCCTCCAGGGGGAGCTCCTCTGGGCCAAGGTCGCCAGGGAGGAGGAGAGGCTCGCCACCCTTCGGGAGCGGGTTAAGGCCCGGGTCGACCAGCTGGCGAGGCTTCAGGATAGACTCGCGCAGGAGAGCAGGAGGCTGGAGGAGGCCCGCTCCACCCTCGGCTCCAACCTCGTGGAGGAGAGGAAGCTCTTCGCGACCCTATCGCAGCGGGAGAAGGAGGTGGGGAGGCTGGAGGCCCAGCTGGAGGTCGCCCTCAGGGCCTCATCCATGCTGAGCGATGGTGGCAGGATTATTGAGGGGGCGCTCGCCGGACTCCCCGATGAGACAGCGGCCCGGCTCAGGCTCAAGCTGAAGGCTATCGACGAGTACTCGGCGCGGCTGCAGTCCCTCGGGGGTGATGCCCGCGGGCGGCTCTCCGCGGCAGAGGAGGAGGTCCGGCGCATCCAGGGCTCCCTGGCCGAGGCCCAGCGCCGGCTGGACGCGGCCATTGAGAGGTATGCGGGCACGGCCGCCCAGGTTGCGGTGATGGAATTTCAACGGGGGGAGCTGGAGAAATCCATCTCACACCTAAAGATGAAGATCGCCGGTAGGGAGGCGGCGATCAACGGCCTCGTGGCTCAGGCCTCAAGCCTAACACCCAGGCCGGACAAGGCCAGGTCGTTGAGGGAGGTGCTCCAGGACCTCAGGAGCGTGGAGGCCCGGCTCACGGCCTATGAAGACGTGCCTGAGGATGCGGAGACCCTCTATAGGCAGTATGAGCAGAGCTACTCGCGGATAAGGGAGAGGCTGGGGGAGGTCGCGGAAAGCAAGAGGCAGCTTCTCAGGGAGCTGGATAAGAGAAAGGAGGTGTGGAGGAGTTCCATTATGAAGCTCATCGAGGAGGTGAATCCGAAGTTCCAGGCGATACTCTCGGCGGTAAACGGGACCGGTGAGGTTCAGTTCGTCGAGGGCTCGGAGGTGGAGGATGCGGGCCTGGAGCTGAAGGTGGGGTTTAGGGGTGCCGAGCCTGTGCCCCTCAATGCCTTCACGCAGAGCGGCGGTGAGAAGAGCGCCGCCGTCGTCTCCTTCCTCCTGGCGCTGCAGGAGAGCATCGTCTCACCGTTCAGGGCCATCGATGAATTCGACACCCACCTGGACCCCCAGAATAGGGAGTCCCTCTTCAGGGTCATCTACGAGAGGGCGAAGAGGGGAACCGACCAGTGGCTGGTGATAACGCCGGGCCAGATTCTGGTCCCCGACCAAGAAGTGAACATCATCCTGGTCCAGGCGGTGAGGGGGGCCTCCGCCCCCAAGGTGCTGGCCTAGGTGATGAATCCATCTCCACGGAGAGAGCATAAGGATGGCTCCGAAGACCGGGTGAAGGCCATCCTGGAGGCGTGCAAGCGGGTGGTCGAGCAGGGGGAGGACCCATTCACCATCGACGTGAGGGAGGCCCTTCAAACCCTGGGGCAGCTCCTGCCCAAATGGGATAAGATCCATCAGCTCCTCCTCGACGCCGCCGCGATCGAGGCCCTATCCCATGTCGTGAGCCTCCAGGCTGAGAGGCTCGCCCAGGAAGCCACCTCGCTCCAGGTGGACCCCACCCTAATCGCGGAGAAGGTGAGGAACGCCCAGGTGGAGGCCATCGCAGCAGCCTTCCTGGCCAGCTGGAGGAGGATCGCCCACCTCGAGTACCTGAGCGAGCAGAGGCTCCAGGATGCCGTAGCATACTACCTGGAGCTCAAACCCCTCCGGCAGAGGATTGTCCGGCTCGGCGCCCCACCCAGGATTCGGCCCCCAAAGATGGAGAGCGATGAGCTGAGGAGGCTACGCATCATCCTCGATGTGGAGTTCAGAAAGGCGGTCGCTGATCTCTACGCCCAGCTCCAGGCTCATTCGGACAGGGGGGTGGAGTACTACGAGTTCGTCCGGGGCAGGGATTGGGAGGAATCCCTGTTCAGGGCATATGTTACGGCTCATCTACTCACCACAAACCTGGCCAGCCTCGAATATGACCCGCTGAAGGACATATTGATGTTGAAGCCGGCCGCCGGCGAGAGCAGGGAAGCGCCCAGGTCCTTCGCCATACCCCTGGATCTGAAGAGACTGATGGGGTAGATGGGCGGCGAGGCTTCCGCTGAGCAGCCAAAGCCGGCGACAGCCCCAGCGGAGTGGGGGCCCAAGGTCAAGAAGGCAGCCCAGCTCCTACTGGCTCAGAGGGGTCTGTCACCCGGCGCCAAGGGCTGGGAGCTCAAGAAGGCGCTTGGAAAGGATTACAAGGCGGTCCTCGACGCGCTGAATGTGGAGCTGGAGGCCCTGGGACTCCAAATCAGGTCGGTGGCCACGGGCGACGCCAGCAGCCCCGACGAGGCCAGATACTTCGCGGTCTTCAAAGACCCCCCGCCGGCGGGCGTGAGCCTGGGAATGAGGATAGATGATATCGCGATGCTGGCGGCCTCCCTCGCCTACCTGAAGGCGAGGGGTGGTAGATGCGGGAGGGCTGAGCTGGAGGCCATGCTGAGAGAAAAGTTCCCACGATGGAAGATCTTGATGGGCCTGAGAAGGTTTGAGAGGATGGGATACCTGGCGGAGGAGCAGGGGACATACACATTCGGCTGGAGGACCATGGCGGAGGTCAACCTGGCCTCCCTCTCAGCCCTCATCGCCGCCCTCCCCCAGGGGGCACAGGGCGCTGGTCAGGCATGATCCGCTCAGAGATACCGCTTCGCCACTTCATGCCTCAGGAACTTCTCGAAGCTCAGCTTGAGCCAGGGGGTGTATTCATCCCCCCTGGACTCCAAATCCCTCTTTAGCTCCCTAAGGGTCTGGTATCTGGTATCCATCACCTCATCGGGGTTCGGCCTCGCTTTGCCGTCGAAATCCCCCACCAGCAGCACACAGTATTCGTTCTCGGAGTAATCCCCGTAGGGGGCCCAGTAGGTGAACGCCAGCACCCTCTCCAGCCTATCCACCCGGCAGTTGAGCTCCTGCTGGATTCTCCTGAGCCCGGCCTCCTCATAGGTCTCCCCCCTGTAGACGTGGCTCGTCACCGAGACATCCCAGTAGCCGGGCCACAGCAGCTTCTTCATGCTCCTGCGCTGCAGCAGAAGCCTCTTCCCGTGGAATAGATAGACTACGAAGGCCCTGTGCCTAAGCCCCCTGCCTCGATGACAGTTCTCCCGGGTCTCAGTGCCTATCTCGTTGTCCTGGTCATCCACCAAAACCAGCCACTCGACACCCTCCGCCATCCACCCCAAGCACCATTCAGGGGTGTATAAATAGGGAGAGGGATGTCCGGCTCAAACCCCCTTAGCTGTGATGCTCCGCGTCTAAGGGATGCGACTGGTGGATTAGGAGAGAACCGGGCTGGCCTTAAAATACCCAAGGATACAGCCAAGGAGGGGGGTTGCCCTACTACTTCACCGTCGGCGAGGCGAATGCACTCCTACCGAAGGTTAAGAGGATGATCCGGGAAGTCAGGTTCTGGAAGAGGCGGGCCGAAGCCCTCAGGCGAGCGCTCGAGCATCAGGCTATGGATATCGTGGAGCAGAGGAGGCTGAGGAGCCTATACGCTGCAGCCCAGAGGAGGATGAGGGAGGCCCTGGAAAGGCTCGAAGCCCTTGGATGCATCGTGAGGGATGTGGAGGTGGGGCTCGTGGACTTCCCAGCCCTCAGATTCGGCGAGATGGTCTACCTGTGCTGGCGGGAGGACGAGCCCCAGCTACAGTACTGGCACGGCCCCAGGGAGGGGTTCTCCGGCCGAAAGCCCCTCTGGCCCAACCTAGAAGCCTTGGTCTAGCCAGGAGCAGAGAGTGGGCTGCCCCTGATTGGCCCATCAACAGGCACGCACCCCTCAACGTCCAGGCATCTTGCCAAAAGACCGGGTCATGGAGAAACCGGCCCCGATGCAAATGGGCAAGAGCCTGGCGAGATGTGAAGGGAATTCGAAATATGAGTGTGCAGCACCCGTAACGCCTTAAGGGCCTGAGCCCCATGTTCGGCCGCCTTGTCCGAAAGGGCTGCGGTGGCCTGGAGTGGGGGGAAGGATAGCGCCCTAGCCCTCTACGAAGTGGCCAGCTCAGGAGAGTTGGAGGTGGACTGCCTCCTGACCACGCTGACAGAGGATTATGGGAGGGTCACCATGCACGGCGTGAGGGCTGAGCTGCTGGAGCTGCAGGCCGAGGCCCTGGGTTACAAGCTGGAGAGGGTTTACATACCGGCAAATGCTTCAAACCAGGTCTATGAGGAGAGGATGAGGGAGGCCCTCACCAGGCTCCTGCATAGAGGTGTGAGGAGGCACGTCTTCGGCGACATATTCCTGGAGGACGTGAGGAGGTACAGGGAGGAGATGCTGGCCAAGCTCGACATCCGGGGCGTCTGGCCCCTCTGGGGAAGAGATACGAGGGATCTGGCCAGGCGGTTCGTGGCCCTGGGATTCAGGGCCGTGGTCTGCTGCGTGGACTCGGAGCAGCTGGGGCCTAGCTACCTCGGCAGAGAGTTCGACGCCAGCTTCCTCGAGGAGTTACCAGCAGCCGTGGACCCCTGCGGGGAGAGGGGTGAGTTTCACACCTTCGTCTATGATGGGCCCGGCTTCAAAAGGAGGGTCAGCTTTAGCCGGGGCGAAGTGGTCCTGAGGGATAACAGGTTCTATTATATCGACCTGCTGCCCCTCTAGCAGCGTTTTAAACTAGGTAGTCTTGACTTATTTCGGCCTTTGGACATCAGCGGGAGTACCCTCTTTTGGCCAGGAACTCCCTGAACTCGCCGGACTCTGTTATGAAGCTATCGATGGCCTTAAGCAGAATCGCGTAGAAGAACTCCATGGCCTCATGGCTCCTATCACACCTGGGACATATGCTCCCCTCGCCCTGGCTGGGGATGAAGCCTCTCAACTCCCTCTTCTCCTGAAAGCTCTCCCAGACTTCACCCAGCACCTCGAGGAGGGGTTCCCTCAGGCGGTCCTGGACCCTCTGCAATATGCCTTCCAGATTCGGAACCGAAGACATATATAGACCCAGGGCCGAGGCGGACCGAGGCGAAGGTCCTCGTCTCCCCCCCCCCGTGCGATACGTTGCTGAGGATCTCCGATGTGTTTCCCGACCTCTTTAGGAAGGCAAAGCCTGTAGTTTCCTCCTCCAACCCCGTTGTCCTGGCAGGCAGCCTTTTGTCAGTCTATGGCATAGACAGCCTGCATGTGCTGGGGGAGAGGGGGATGGTTGTCCGCGGCCACTCCGTGCTAAGGGCCTTGAGGGAAGTGAAGGAAGATCAGTACTACCCCCTTCTCTGGAAGCCTTGCCTCACCATCGCTGAGTCTGTGAAACGGATCTCCGATGATGGGGACCTCTCTGAGGTTTTGGATGCGTTTCTGGAGTCGAGGTTCGGTGTTGTTTGTGTGCACGGGGGGAGGTCGAGACCACGATGGGGCTTGACGAGTTTCTCCCTCTGTACGGAGAGGGGTTGCTAACTACCGATTTGAGAGTGGGTCAGGTTGCATCCCCACTATTCCGGGTCCCCCCGCATACCACCATTGGAGAGGCGCTAAAGCATATGTTTCAGCACAGAGTCAGGAGGCTCTTCCTGGATGAACGAGTATTCATATCAGATAGAAGTATAATCCGTTTCATCTTCAGCCCCGAAATTCTGATGGAACTTCGAGACTCACCGGAGAGGCTCATGGGTCACACCCTTGCCGAATTGGGTCCCATCGAAGCCATAGAGGGTTCGGGCGAAATGGGTGTTGCGGAGGCATCGGGACTGATCAGGCCTGGGACGATGGACTGCATCGTATGCCGGGAGGGGGTGGTGACCCCCTGGGACCTGGTCGTCAAGCCATGGATCCAAAGGCGATTGAGATTTTCACCCAGCGGGGGAGGGGGAGAGGCATCAGAATAGGGAATCCTTTGCTCGGTCAAGTAACCCCTGCGTGCCCCACCAGGGGCTAAAATGAGGAATCAGGGCCCCGCTCGGATGGAAACGACTGCCATCCGGTGCCATCCTCAAGGATGGGAGCTTCCCGCCTTAGCGCTTGTGCCCAAGCACCCACAACATGCAATGGGAGTCCGAGTGATTCCAAGCTTTCCCTGGCTTAGCTTCTGCAAACCCGGACTTTCGCATGCCAGTTGAATGGGTAATGCTTTAAGAATACAACCGCGATTGTTACAATTATGATTGTACGCTTCGTCGAGAGGAGGGACAAACTCAATTGAATCTCCAACTCGGAGAGGCCTAACTGCCCTTATCGGCAGCACATTTATTTCTGGGCGGAAAGGGGTATCTGTGACCTTGTATGTCTGCACACAGGCTCGCTGCGTCAGGGGAAGTTGAAGTCAGAATTCCTGTGGACTCTATAACCCTGGAGGGTATGTTGGCCAGGCCCAGGGAGGGCCGCGGGCTTGTGATCTTCGCCCATGGGAGCGGGAGCAGCAGGTTCAGCCCCCGAAACAACTTCGTGGCCCGGGTTTTGAGGGAGGCGGGGCTGGGCTCCCTACTCTTCGACCTGCTTACGGTGGGTGAGGACACCCATTATGAGAAGCGGTTCGATATAGGGCTGCTGGCCCAGCGCCTCATGGGAGCGACGAGATGGGCTGCTGCCCAGCTAGGCCCCACGGTCAAGATAGGCTATTTCGGCGCGAGCACGGGGGCCGCCGCCGCTCTGTGGGCGGCCGCGGAGCTGGGGTCTGTATCGGCCGTTGTTTCTCGTGGTGGGAGGCCGGATCTAGCCGAGCCCTTCCTGCCTCGGGTGAAGGCACCCACCCTGCTTATAGTGGGGGAGTACGACCCCGTGGTCCTCGACCTCAACAGGGCGGCCTATGAGAGGATCAGGGCGGAGAAGCAGCTGGTGGTTGTTCCAGGGGCGACCCACCTCTTCGAGGAGCCCGGTGCCCTGGAGAGGGTTGCGCAGCTGGCCAGGGACTGGTTCCTTAAGTATCTCTGTTAGTGGTCATCGGCCTTACCTGATATGCGCCCCTATAGGACACCGCAGGAACCTCTAGCGCCACCTCCGCCTCTCCTGCTGGTCCAGCAACATGGAGGAGGCTAGGATGGCCAGGGCCGTGCTGACCACAAAGGCCAGGCTGACGAGCACCGCGGTCACCAGCGAATGAGGTACAGCTACAAACAGGCCCAGAGATATGACCACCAGGGCTGCCGAGAGCAGTAGGAGAACCATCGGGTCCATCTCTTCCCCGCTGGACGTGGCCAACCCCTCTTCGTTCAGCCATCGAGCTGGGTATTTTTAAAGGTGAGGCAAGCGCACTAATCTGCACTTCCTGTGATATGGATGGTTTGGGCTAGGCTCAGCCCGAAGACCAGGCCATAGCCTAGCAGGTAAATCACGAGGATTGGAAGGATACCGATGTTTTGTGAGAGTAGAGCCTTGTAGGTTGCCCCTCCCGCCAGGGCCGCGGCTGCCCCCTCGATGGCCGTGATCTTATCCAGGGGGATCTGGTACTTCTTGCCTCGCCACCTGTCGCTCTTTTCAGCAATGTGGTACTTGGGTGTTCGTCTGAAGGTGCCTGTCCTTCTGGATAGGAGGCCGGCGAGGGCGTGCACCGAGTTGCTGATGCTGATGCCGTAGCCGATTATAACGAGGAGGATGAGATGCTTGAGATTCTTCAGGATGCTCATCTTCTGCATTCTGAGGGCCTGGATGCAGTATAGGAGGACGGAGCAGGTGGAGACCAGGACCAGGATGGCAAAGATGAGCCAGGGTGCGACGCTGAATGTGAAGTACGCGACGTTTTCTCTGGTGAGGGCGTTGGCGATATCGTCCAGCGAGCCCACTTGCGGGAGGGATATCTCTACAGCGTATCTTATGACGTCTATATGGAGGAAGGTGGCCAGTAACGCCAGTCCGAAGGAGGCCACCATGAGGGGGTGCACGAGATAGTATGTGAGGTGAATGGCGGCCTCGAACTTCTGGATGGGGGAGAGAAGCGAAGATCTGACCACCTGGCCCATCAGCTTTCTAGCCGCCTGCAGGGAGCCTCGGGCCCAACGCCCCTGCTGCCGCTTAAGGCTCATTATGGTGGGTGGCAGCTCCGATCGCGCCGTCATATCCCTCAGGTAGACGGCCCTGTAGCCCTGGAGCTGGATGCGGTAGCTCAGGTCCAGGTCCTCCGCGAGGGTGTCGGTGCACCAACCTCCGGCCCGGATGATGGCCTCCCTCCTCAGCACACCGGCGCTGCCGTTGAAGTTGATGAGGTAGCCGCTGGCCCACCGACCCGCCTGCTCCACCACGAAGTGGGCGTCAACCCCGATGGAGATGGTCTTGGTGATCCCGTTGTAGCACCTGTTGAAGTGGTCCCACCTGCACTGGACGAAGCCCACCGCCGGGTCTTGGAGGAGGTGGGGGATCGTTATTTCCAGAAAGTTTGGTGGTGGGGCGAAGTCGGCATCGAAGATGGCTATGAACTCCTCCCACGTCCTCTCCAGGGCTGCCTGCAGGGCCCCCGCCTTGAAGCCCCTCCTCGTGCCGCGCCGAATAACCTCTATCCGGTAGCCCTCGGCCGAGTACTGCTTCACGAGCCTGTCAACCACATCCCTGGTTTCGTCGGTGGAGTCGTCGATGACCATGATTCTCACCAGCTCCCTGCCGTAGTGATGAGCCATCTGTATGCAGGAATCGATTAGCCTCTCCACCACGTAAACCTCGTTATAGATGGGCAGGTGGACGGCGACCGCGGGTCTCTGGGAGGCGGGCATGTAGGGCGGGTTCCTGTATCTTCTCGCCCTCCTCGTCAGGTGCAGTATGTTCATTCCATATACCAGGAAGGAGAAGCTGAGGGCCAGCGAACCCGCCAGGACTAAACCCTCCAGTGACAGGTTCATCTGCGGGTCTCACCGGCCGATAGCCTTCATCTCGATGGCCATAGGGCTCCCATATCTACTGCCAATGATAAAGTGAGCAAGGAGGATGAGGGAGATGATGGAAACCAGGAGGCCTAGTAACCCCATGGCCTGGGAGAGGGCGGTGGCGTGCTCCCTGTAGTAGGATTCAACCATGGCCATTGCTTCACCGGTGAGGAGGGGGGAGAAGTGGGTGAGCCCGAAGTTGCAGACGGTGAAGCCCAGGGCCGCCGTGGGAAGAATAGCCAGGGCCAGCCTGAGGGTCATGGAACCCCTCCCCGCGTTGGCGATTATGAGCAGGGGTGTCATGTCCAGGAGGGACTGCTCCGAGACCCGTGGGAAGAGTGCTACGAACGCCAGGTAGAGACTGGCCAGTGGGGCGATGCCCGACCCCATTCTCGAGAGGAGAAATATCAGCACCCAGAGGGGGAGCCATAGAATCTGGGCTGGGGGGCTCCTCACCACGGTGGGCTCGAAGACCCAGAGGAGGCTCCACAAGTTCAGCAGGGGTCTAGGTCCCGGGCAACCCTCACAGAGAAGGGAGAAGGGCTGGTAGAATAGTGTGGTGGCGAAGGGGCCTATGCTCCAGCCGTAGATGAGTATGGTGATGCCTGTCACCAAGATTGCCGGCAGGAGGGTGAGGCCGGCGTAGGCAATGGCATGCTTCCCGTTTTTGCGGGCCGCTTGGTGTATGAAGAAGGGGAGGGCCACCGCCGGGTACAGCTTTACGGCTATCCCCAACCCCAGTGTGATGGCGCTCGTGTAGAGGAGGCCCTTCCGCAGCAGGTGTAGGGCTAGGAGGACGCTGAGGCCCGTAAGTGTGTTGAGCTGGCCCCAGACTAGAGTGATGTATGCGGCATATATCCAGAAGGGTGCCTCCAGCACCCAGGGGTGCCCTTCATCACCACAGCCCAGCCGCCTCAACAAGTCGGCAATGAGCAGAAGCGCTATTAGCTGGGGCAGTTTGACAAGGGCTCTCCACATCACCACGTTGTCTCCAAGGAGTTCGTATAGCCTGTATGAGAGGGCGGCCCAATAGGCCCACATCGGTGGGTATCCAAAGTGGTCTCTGGGCTCGTAGATGTTGGCCCCCGAGGCCAGCAGCCTCCCGGTCTCGAACCACACATACATGTCGTAGGGGTGGCCGGTCCAGGGGGCGAGGGGAAGCATCAGCCCGGCGATTACTGTTACCAGCGTGAACCTGCCGATCCTCACCATCCACTCAAACCCTCGGCGGAGGATACCTCGGCCAAAGGGTCATAGGCCTCCTCCCGGTGAGGATTCGAGCGACGGCTGCGAGCAGCGAGAGGGCTTCGAGGAGCGCCAGCAGGAAGAGCAGGGGTATCTCCCCCGGCCTGGACAGGGCCCTTATGACCCTACGAACAGAGTATGGATGTTCCAGGATTGAGAAGACTACACCTATGGGGCGCCATCGAAACCTGGTCATCAGCTGGATGTGGCCCTCCAATATCCGCCTCCTCTGTTGAAAGAGTTCGAGGAGGTTCTTTGGGGCTCCAGTTACGACCAAGGCCCTGGGCTCATACAGAATCCTCGCGCCCCTAAGCCGAGCGCTTCGGGCTATGTACGCGTCATCGTTAATCACGTCGGCGGGGAGCTGGTCCAGAAGGCTTCGGGGGACCACCATCAGCTCGCCCGAGACGTGGCTCACCTCATGCTCCTGGAGGGCCTCATGGTGAATATTCCAGAGGAGCCTTGCTATCCCGCTGGTGATACCGGGGCTTCGAGCATTGGTAGGTCTGGCACCAACAACACTCCCGGGATTTGCTATGGCCGTCTCGATTATCCTCCTCAGGGAGCCGGGGAGGAATAGGGCATCCGCATTCATCAGGACGATGAGTTCCGATGTGGAGGCTTCCCTCACCTCGTTGATGGCCGCCCACTTGCCGCGCCTACTCCCCTCGACGATGAGCTTGACGGGGAGCCCCCGCTCCACAGCCTCCCCTACGGCCACCTCCGCCCCATCCTGAGGTGTCGGTGTGACCACGATGATCTCATTCAACCGGCAGATGTCCTCCAGCCGCTCCCGAGCGATGGCGTTGAAGATGTGGGGCAGGTTTGCGCCGTCGTTATAGGATGGGAGGCCTATGGTGAGCGTCGGCCCAAAGGGCGCGGGCTTCCGATCGGTCAATCCCCATATCACGTTTGACTCTCCCTGGCCATCCCCACCCGCATGGCTTCAGCCATCTTCAAGAGGCGCTCTATGCGTAGCTTTAGGGGTGGTGACATACGAAGAACTCCCCTGGCGTAGCTGATTAGTAGGGAGGAGGCTAGGAGGGGTAACCGGGGAGCACCCAGCTCGTGGATCTTGAGGAGGGCGGAGGCCAGCGCCAGAGGTTTACCGGTGGTGCGGGCAGCCATCTCATCAGCTCTAAGCTCGGTCTCCCGGTGTATGGCGGCCTCGGCCATCAGGATGATGGGGTCAAAGGGGAATAGGCGGCGGTAGCAGGTGGCGAACAGCTTCAGCCGGGTGTCTCGGGCCATTATGTGGGCGACTTCGTGGGCCAGTACGGCCTCCAACTCCTGGTCATCGAGAAGCTCCGTCAGGCCGCTGGATACCACGATGGCTGGCACACGCCCCTCCACGGCCAGAGCCACCGGCCCCTCGGTCTCGCACTCCAAAACCTTCACACCTAGCCCGGTGATGGGCTTCAGATTGGCGACTATCTTCAGAAGCCTCGCGTTATTGGCGGGTTTGAGTTGTAGTCTCGCCAGGGCGAGCCTGGGGGAGAGTATCCAGAGCCCCAGGGCCAGGGGGCCTCCGATAAGGCCTGCGGAGGCGGTTGAGAGGCCGAAGACCTTCGACACCGTACCCGGGACGTAGGCGAGGTAATCCGCGGAGTAAACCTGACAGAGTACGAGGCTCGCGCCCAGGAAGGTCCAGGAGGATGCGCTCAGCAGGATCACCCCGAAGGCCGCCTTCAACCTCAGGGAGGGCCGGTCGGGAGCAGACCTGTAGACGAGCCAGAGGGCGGCGATCAAGGTGTAGATTAGGGTGAGGACTGCTAGGGGCCCGATGCTGCTGAAATAGGCCGCCCAGATGCTATCCGCCAACGCCCTCCTTCCTCGCCTTCTCCAACCTAGCTTTGATGGACTCGATTTCCTCCCTGGGCACTTCCTCCAGTCTCTCGTAGATCTTGGAGATTATGGCGGACCCAAAGGCCTCCAGCAGCCTGTCCACGGCCCACCTCACGGCTCTGGCCTTGATGCCCTCGTCATTCGCCAAACGGTAGATATATAGGGGGCCACCCCTCCCCCTCACCTCCTCACGCAGCAGGAGCCCCTTCCTATGCAGGCGGTCCAGGGTCGTTGCGATGGTGGTATAGGCGAGGTCCCTCTCGCTCCTCATCTCCCTCATAACATCCCGGGTCGACGCAGCCCCCAGCCTGCGAACTATGCCCAGCACCTTTGTCTCTAGACTCCCCAGCTCAATGCCCTGCGCCGGGGGGCTTTCCTCTGGGGCCATCGGGGGCGCGGGGCCTGGCATCCTTATATTCCTATCGTGATAGTACGGTTGGGATAGTAGGCTTGCCAGGGGTGGAAGCCGAACGCGGCCATGCGCTTAGGCTCCGCGCTCGTATAGCCCTTCTGGTTGAAGCGGCCACCCTGGCGGGCCACCCCCTGCCAATAGAAACCGTGGAGCGGCTAACGGGCAGCCGGGTGGTGGAAGACCTTCTCCCGGCCGGTGTCATGGTGAGGGATGGGGTGATCATCCGGCGGGGCTTTGAATATGGCCGGGAGCTTGATGGGACCGAGATAGACCGTGTGAGGGGCTGGGTCAAGGAGCTGCTTTCAAGGATAGGGGTGGTGAGGGTCCTCCTTTCCCTGGGCCTCTGCGGCTCGCTGGCCTATGGAAGCATGAGGTGGGACGATGACATCGACCTCTACGTGGTGTCTAAGCCCGGACATCTCTGGATCCATCTCTTCAGGATGTTTCTAGCCCTCCGCGTGTTGGCCTTGAAGTTGCAGATCTCCCGCTGCCCCTTCAAGCTCTGCCTCAGCTATGCCGTCGACGCCCGGGAGATGGCCAGGGTAGCATCGAGCCCTGACCCGCTGGAGAGGCTGGAGATGGATGCGGCCATCCCCCTGGCCGGACTGCCGTTGAAGCGGGTTTGGCAGTGGGATGGGCTCGGGGTAGGCCAGACCCTCCCTAGGTTCCTAAACCTCCTGCTGATGGCTTTCATGAAGCCTTACCTAAGGTTTAAACAGCATATCATGAACTCCCGTTTTAGGCTTAGGCGGCAGTATGGGAGAATGTTCCGGTACGTTGTCGGGCCGGGCCGTTTCACAGTCACATCCAGGAGATATGAAATGATTCAGAGGCTTTACGGGGCGTATTGCTATGAAGCCTGATGTAGTCCTCATATTTCCCTACTATATGAGCCTCGACCCGACCCAGAGGAAGCAGCGGAGCCCCCTGCCACCCCTGGGCCTCATGTATATTGCATCATCCCTCAGGGCGGCTGGATACAGGGTCCAGATTCTGGACTGCACGTTCATGAAGCCCCGGGATGCGGAGAGGGAGTTGAGGCTGCTTTCCCCCAACTACGTGGGGGTCTACACGTCGATAACGCTCACGGAGCACGGCTTCAGGCTCTCCAGGCTTGCGAAGGAGATCGGGGCGACGGTGATTCACGGGGGGCCGGATATCTCCATAGACCCCACGAAATACCTCGCATCCGGGCTCGTCGACTACGGGGTGATAGGCGAGGGGGAGGATACGATTGTGGAGCTCCTCGGGGCGCTCGAGCGGAAGGGGGATGTATCGGGCGTCCGGGGGGTCGCCTACCTGGAGGGGGCTGATCGAATGCGCTATACGGGTTTCAGGCCCCCCACACGCGAGCCCGACCGATTTCCGCACCCGGCCCGGGACCTCATCGATAACAGGAGGTATCAGGAGGTGTGGCGGGAGGACCACGGCTACACCCTGGCCACGGTCTTCACCGCCAGGGGCTGCCCCTACGGCTGCTTCTTCTGCACCTCACCCGTCGCCCCCTACGGGCGGAGGTACGCGGGCAGAAGCCCCCTCGATGTGGTGGAGGAGCTGGAGGAGGTGGTCTACAAGTGGGGCTACCAGGCGGTCTGGTTCGTGGACGACGTCTTCACGGTCCAGAGGAAGAGGACCCTGGAGCTCTGCCGCCTGATCAGGGAAAGGGGCATCGATGTCCAGTGGTCCTGCTTCACCCGGGCCGACCTGGTGGACCAGGAGCTGCTCTATGAGATGAGGAAGGCTGGGTGCCGCCTCATCTTCTACGGGGCTGAATCCGGCTCACAGAAGATCCTGGACATGATGAACCGACAGATGAGGGTGGAGCAGGTCCTCAGGGCCGCGGCCATGACCAGGAAGGCCGGCATCGGGATACACGCCTTCTTCCAGATCGGGTATCCGGGTGAGACCTACGAAACCATCCTCGAAACCATCAGGTTCCTCAAACGGCTGATGCCTGACACCTTCAGCTTCACCATGACCTATCCCCTGGCGGGCACAGAGCTCTACGCCAGAGTAAGCCCCTACCTGTCTCGAACCAGGGAGTGGCGGAGGCCCCTTGAGAACAGGCAGATGTTCAGGACCGATATACCGGAGGCCGCCCTGAAATTCGCCGTCTGGAAGGCCTCCCTCGAATTCTACGCGTACCGGAGGGCTAAGGCCGGCCAGCTCCCCTTCAGAATAATCGAGCCGATCTTCAGGAGGCTCACGGACCTGATACTCAAGGCCATAGTGCCGCCCAAGGAGCAGAGCATCTGGGAAAGGCACTGGCCCAGGGGGTTCATCAGCCCACCCACGGAGAAGTGCTTCGTGGTCAAGGCAAAGATGCCCATCCTAGTCCAGATAGAGCGAAGGCGCCCATAGGATGGGAGCTGTTAGACGGGCCCTCAAGCTCATGGGAGGCCTGATGGTCCTATCCCTGGCCTCCCTCCTGATCCTATTCACGGTGTTGACAAAGCCCGCCCAACGGATGCTCGCGGCCAGGCGGAGGGTGTGGCCACCCGAGCCCGGATTCCTCATCTTCCTACATACCTATACGGTCTGGAAACATGGCTCTAAGGGGAAATACCTAGCGCTGGAAATCGACCGAATACGCCTAAGTCGCGGCTCCAAGGTCCGTGTAGACTGGCTGGTAATCTCAGACTCCGGCATTAGATTCTTCCCCTCGCTTGTAGACGGAGACTCCAGAGAGGTGACACTCTTTAACGGAAGGCCCATGAATGGTCACTACGTAGTACTCTGGTTACCCAGGGGGGTGCAGGCCCCCGACTCATTGATGATCTATGATTGTGAGGGTCGGCTGACTGCCTGGTCCCGGCGAACCTATTACCTGCGGGAGCTCAAGACCGCAAATTACCGGGCCGTTAGGTCTTCCAGTGGAGGCTGGGCCATCGAGAGGCTCTCGGTGGAGTACGATTGGCCCTCGGGGTGGGAGGTTTACACGCTTAACCAGGGTTATGCCCCCGGAGCCAAATACCAAGAGATCTATCGGTTGATTTCCGACAGCTTCGGCATCTAGAGGGGGATAGATGACCCTAGAATCGGTCCTCTAGCCGTGGGACGTTGAGTCCAAACCAACCGCGGCCGTGCAATGCGGTGTAGAGGAGCGTCCTTAAATTAAGCCTCCCTCGGCCAAGGAACTAAAACCCTCGGTTGTGGCACCTGCCTGAAGTCGAAAGGAAGAAGAAGCAGCTGAGGAGGGTTAAGCTTCTAACCCGGCTACTCCTAATCATCCTGGCGTTGCTGGCCATCCTCCTGCTTAGCGTCGGGCTTCGTGGGAGCTGAATGTATACCTCGCCATCCGATAAATCATCCATATGAAATATAGGGCGGATGTGATGCCGAACAGCCCATAGGCGGCCTCGGTTCTGCCGTAGGTGAGGGGCCTTATGCTATCCCTGATCATCAGCAGGAAGAGGGGCAGCGTTCCCGCGAGGCATACCGTCGATAGGCGGCCCCCCGAGATTTCGGCTGAAAACCTCGTCTCGATGGCGAAGAGAAGCACCAGAGCCGATTCCAGGGCGACCAGCTCCTTGAACAGGAACCGCGACATCTCAACCCCGTACTGGGCATAGGTGAAGGGGGCCAGCAGCGGCACAGCGTTGGCCAGGAGGTCGCCCACCAGGATGTGCTGGATATATGCGGTGTAATAGGGGATTGCGACAGTCCCCCATATGGCTAGAAAGGGGAGTGCTACGAGGGTGGCGATTATCCAGGAGTGCGATATACCATGGTGTCCAAGGGGCGTGGCGAATTCGTAGGGGCTGAAGTTATCGATCTCTGGAAGGATGGAGAGGAACATGACGAGCCGGTAATCGATATAGCCCTCCAACTTAAGCAAGCGGGATAGCCCTCGAGCGATCAGGTAACCCATCGCGGCGTGGGTCGAAACCTGCAAGGATGGTGTCTTAGGTTATTTCGGGGTCCTGAAAGCCACTATGGCTGTTATAATGTATACCAGAAAGAGTAGGGGGACTGCCCCCGGCACAGGGTTCACAATTTCTCCAGTACCTCCCAGGAAGAGGTACTCGAAGGCCTCTCGGGGTGTAACGCCCGGTAGCTGCAGCCCTGCGAGAACGTCTCCCACGATGGTCAGGGCCATCAGTACAGCCCAAACTCCCACGATGCGCACGAAGGCCTGTGGCCGCCAAAGGACCGCTCCCGCAAGAACGAGGTTCAGTATGGTGATGATTAGAAGGCCGTCCCAGTGGTGATTATACTTGTTGTCCATGAGAAGGATGTGGTCGAAGGCGAGTATGTAAACCCCCAACGCGAAGGCGAGGAATTGAAGCCCAGCCAGAATGCGCGCCTGGCTTAGGGCCATGGACAGATTCAACCCAAAGGGCTATTATATTTTGCGCTAAATGCCAGCTGTTGGAAAAGCAAAGCTCTACCGATGGCCCGGGCGATCAACCACAACGTGATGAGGCCACTAACCACAGCATAGGCCGCGTATACAGATAGCACCCCTCCCACATACAGATAATCCACCCCCTGTCTAACATTCAGGAGGATCAAGGGTATAGCAGTCAAAACCGGTAACAAGTGAAGAGGCGAGTTGACACCCGGGGCCACCCTTCTAAACCAAAGCAGAAGGAAGAGAAAACCCGCCGCTTCAAGGGTCAGGAGGCCGGGCAGGGATGCCTCGAACATGTTTAGGCCGACTTGGTCGAAGCTGAAAGGAGCGAACAGCGGTACGGCGTTACCCACGAAATCACCGAAAAGGATGTGCTGCTCGACTGCCAAGAGATACCCGACCCAATTCCTCGCGCCCAAGACTGCCAGGGGAAGGAGGGCCAACAGGATGGCCAGCCAGGAGTGGAAGATGCCGTGGTGGCCGAGGGGCGTCCCCACATATTCAGCTGGGCCATATATGGCAACGAGCAGGCGCTGCGTGTAAAGGTCATAGTCGGGGATGGAGCCCAGCCAGAGAACAAGCCAGGGGGATGGTAGGGGCCGCCTGGCCGACCGGGCGTATGCGTAGGTGAATAGCAACCCCCACGCCATATGTGAAACAACCAGCAAAGGGGCCCATGGCAGGTGAAATCGCCCGCTATATATCGGCACAAACCGCGATGCCGGCCTTCATCGGGCCATAAGGCGGCGGAAGGTATAGTAGCTGGAGGGGGCCTTGGGAAACCTGGTGTACATCCCACTCAACTCTCGCTGGCGGAGGACCTCACCCACCCTGGTCTTCTTCACAGACCCGCCATGCCAGTACTTGGATACAATGCTGACCAACTGCTTCCGGGCATTCTCCACCTCGCCCCTCGTAACCTCCCCCAAATCCTTGTTGTAGAGCCATGCGGCGTAGTAATGCTCGATGTCCGGCTTATGGTAGAGCCTCTCCTGCCCCCTCACCTTGGCCAGGCCATAGCGAGTCCTGAGAGAGATCTGGAGCCGCTCGTAGCTGGAGAACCAGCTCTTGATGAACATCCAGAGCTCCTTGAGTAGGGGGTCCTCGATCTCGGGCTCCCTGGCGAAGTCCACGAACACCTTGTAATCGTTGATCAGGCTCCTCAGCTTCTGGAGGGCTTCGGTGGGGCTGCCCGCCCTGAAGAACCTGGTGAGATCATACATGACCACTACCGAAATCCCATTCCGGCTGATATAGTCCAGCATGCCTCTGAACACTGGCCTTTCGAAGGGGTCGCTGGTGCCGCTCGCCCTCTCCTCGAAGACCCTCTCCAACCCATAGCCCTTCTGCTCCGCGTAGCTCCGCACCACCTGCAGCTGGCCCACGGGGTCCTGCTCGTCAGTGCTCACCCGGCAGTAGGCGACCGCCCTAAGGGCCATGCTTTGCATTAGTCCTAATGCCAAAAAGATTTAGCAGTAGGGATGGTTTTGACAAAAAGGTGAAGGCTTTGCAATACCGACCCCTATTGCCAGAAGCACACGGTAAGCGAGCGTCTTAATGGGAGTAGATGGGCTCAGCCCTCAGACGGGGCCTGGTCCTTTCTCAAGATACCCCTGCGCCTCAGGATGGCACACATGTACCTGGTCGGTACACCGAACCTTACGGCCATCTCCGCCGGGCTCAACCCCTGCTTCCAGTACATATCGTAGAGTTGTTGGGTGTCCCATCTCCTATTCCTGGCGGGCACCCCAAGCCTTTTCGCCAGCCTCGAAACTGACTTAACACCGGTTTCCTGCTCAATCTGTTTAACTGGATAGCCCTCGACATACATCTCGACAGCCCTCCTAACCACCTCCTCCGGGTGGCGAACCCGGGCCCTGAACCGTCTCCCCTCCAGGAACCTTTTCAACCTCTGAAAAGCCCGCCTCTTAACGATGAGAGGATGCTCCCGGAAGAATTCGACCACCCGCATCAGCTCATCATGCCTCCGCACCCTCAGGGCATATGTCGGCCTCCCCCAGGAGCTCTTCCGCTTCTTCACGAGTATTTTCCCGACACCACCGAGCAAGGATTGAATCATCTCCAGCACCGTGCGATCACTGTTTACGACCACGAACTCCGGACTGACCGTCTTCCCCGTCGATGCCCTAGGCAGGTAGAACCCCCCATTGGCATCGATAAAGCCTCTAACATAATCAGGGTTGATCAAATTGCAATCACTGGGTAAAATTACCCCCTATGTCATTTAAACCTTCCCCCTCTTCCAATTTAACCTAGGTTCTACAAGGCTCGAAACCCCCACTCGAGGGGGGCTTGGAGAGGATGGTGTTCGCTACCCTCCCTTTCTAAGGCCTTCTATCCATATGAGGTAGAACTTTTCCTGGTGTTGCAGGCACCTCGGTCCGTACCTGGCGGCTTCATACTGCAGTCCCAGGGATATCAGGGCCTCGGCCTCCTCATCGCTTAAAGAGATGACGGGGGGCACGAGCCAGTTCTCCCCCATCCTATTCTCGTTAGCATAGGCTCTGTCGGCCTCGATGAAGGCCCTTCGGAGGATGGGGATCTTGTTCACCACCTCCCGCTCTATTGCGATGGGCTCCCCCTCGGCATCGGGTATCCTGATTATGCGCAGCCTTGCCAATTCAGACGGCCCTACTGTCCTGCTCCTCTGCCATTCAGGTCTCGAGCGGGTTAGATATTAAACCTTCCAACGGAAAAGCCACCCATTCCTTTCAGATGACCCGTGAGGGTAAGCCTCTAAGCCCTAAACTAAGTAGGTCCTGTTGGTGTGCCACCCCCTCCCTCCTAGGCGAGCCTTCATGGCGTCAGGATGTAGAGCCCTTTTTGCGTGTCGAAAACTTTCCTAACTGGCTCCGCTAGGACGGTTATCCCCAGTTCTACGAAGGGATGCACTTGGGCTTCGATAAGATGCCCAGCGAATGCTTTGTAGTCCCTGTTTCCGAGCACCACGTGGGCGTGTGGAAAGGGCTTCCCCTCTACCGAAGCGATGTTACCAACTAGGGATACGATTTCGAGCTGTTCGTGGAATTCTTTCTCCAAATATTTTCCCAGGGCGAAGTCGTAGTATCCTATCGTGGCGCTGCTACACCCCCCTATGCCTGTGAAGTATGCTGACCCGATTCCTTTCTCGGCGGCGAATCTTCCTATGTAGCTGAGCAGCTCCTCCCCCTCCGGGACCCGGATGAGCAGGTCCATGACGACAGTTTATACCATGACCCGCTTTAATCTTCTCGCTGGACGGTTATAGCTCCATTGCATTACACGACGAGCTGGCGGAAGCGACTCATGAGTCCAGATGCTACCCTATTCAGAAGGGACACATTAGCGATTTCTGCGACCTTCACTGCGAGCGTTGTGTCACTAGCCCTAAAGCCCATTACCGCCTTGGCGATGGGTAAGACCTCCTTACTGGAAGTTACGTCGAGTCCTTGACCACGCAACAAAGATACCTGTTTGCGAATGACCTCATTTAAGGAAGGACACCTAAGTCTACCTCCTGAGAGCGACTTGACTGTCTTATCGTCCATCAGTAAAATCTTCAAGATGTAGTCATCGATGGAGTGTCTCGATATTCCGAGACCAGCCAGCTCTTGATCGCCGGGAAGCCCTAAAGGTATCACTATCGACGAGGTTTGATCGACTTTCAATAATCCGGGCTGGATAACCGTGACCTGGAGGTTTGGCTGGAGACGTGTCTCTACGCTTTGGTAAAGCCGCTGGACAACCGTGACCTCGAAGTTTGGCTGGGATGAACCCTCCACGGAGCGGGTGAAAGCCCTAATCACTTCAACGCTGTGCGTAGTTATGAAGAGTTGTGTTAGTTTCTTTGGGTGAGGGAGGTAAGAAGCTGTGTGACCCTCACGAGGGCTCTGAGATGCTGATGATCCTCTGGCTCCTCCATCATGATGGTGGAAAAACTTACCCAGTAAAGCGAGCGCGGCGATTTCGAATCCACCCTAACAGAGTTATCTTTGAACCGTGCCATGGGTGAATACTACCCTCCATCTCAGGAGTAAGTGAAGCCTGCCTTCCAAATCGACCTCGTAGGCATTGCCTATCAACTTCGCGACCTGTTTGTCGAGCCTACTGCGAATCAGGATCGACCAGACAGCATGTTCAACTCGACTAAATTCTCGATCAACACAACGTTGGCTACATGATCAAGCCGCACTTTAATTAAGCCAAGAGCATCAACTTCGATAAAATGCCTGCGCGCGATACTCCTCAATGCTTCGAGAACTTCCTCAAAGTTATTCGTGAGTTGTAGCCATTCCCGTAAACCGTGCTCTTCACCAAGGGGTTGACGGATATCTGTTGGCCGTACTGATTGCTTCTGCGCTGCTCCTCAGTGTTGGGGAGTGGGGCCTGGCGAGCTTCATATCTACTAATGGTTCGGGGAACTCTATAATTATTAGAAGAATCCCACCAGCTTACCTTGTTGCATCACCCTCGCATCTTTGCTTCCAACATGGTTATGGCTCCTTAAGCCAATAAAACTTGACGACCTGCTAAAGGTGGGGGAATGGTCGTGCACGGGGTGATTTAAAGCGATGGAACCTAGGTCTCCTCTCATCTTCACCCCATCTCGGGCCGATCGCTCTGGCGGCAGCTGTCCCTGGAACCGTTGTCGGATAGTTTACATTTTATGACTATCCGTTCCATCTCGGCCTTGGGGGCCTCATCGATGGCTTTCTGGGGCAACGGGGCTCCCCTCATCCTGAGCATGTTTATGCATGCGGTTATGTCCCTGTCGTTTTCATAGCCACATTGGCACCTCACCATCCTGCTCCCATTCGGAGCTAATTTCCCCCCACATATCGGGCAGGTGGATGAGGTGCCTGCTGGGCTCAAATAGACTACTGGTAATCCTTCAAGTCGAGCCTTGTAATCGATGTAGAGCTGAAGCCTGCGGAAGTTCCAAGCGTGGAGTCTGCGGTTGAGTTTCCGACCGTATTTAACCCTCTTCCTTATCCCCCTCAGGTCTTCCATTATGATTCCTAATCCATTCTGTTTGGCGAAGTTCACGATTCGCCTCGAAATTTTGTGGCAGAGATCCTGGGCCTTTCCCTTCTCCCTCCTAGAATACTTTTCGAGCAGCCTCTGGGCGGTCCCGGGCTTCTCCTTCGAGAGCTTCTGAATTCCCCTTCTGATCTGGAAATAGGTCGTGTGGATCGTCCTCAACTCGTGGTCGATCCTCAAGGTATGCGGGTTGGAACTGACTGCAGTTATGTTTGTCTCATTAACATCGATGGCAATCCAATCCTTCGGCTCGGTCAAGTCCACCTCCTTTTTGAAGGGGATGATGACCTTTGTCTCGTTTATGGTTATCTCACCAGTTCTCAGCTTCCCGTCCCTCCAGGCATCGATGAACTTCTTCTGATACTCGCCGAACTTGAGGTCGATGTAGAGGAACTGCCTCGGTCTGACTGAGATCCTGATCCTATCCCCGTAGAACCTGTAGAGCGTTGGGTCGAGCTGCATGAATAGCTTCTTGGCTTCGGGCTTGCCCTCTCTATGCTTCTTCCTATACGTTTTGAGCATGGCCAAGGCTATCTTACAGGCAGAGTGGCAGAAATGAGTGGAATAATCCCATCTCCGCTTCCACTCCTCATAAACCCCTTTCCTCAGCCTAGCATAGGATGTTACCCTCCTACGGTAAGCATGGTCTATGCAGAAGTTCACCATATCCCTAAAGTCCTCTAGAAGCTTCCTGGTCTCCTCGTTGGGCTCGTAGCCGAAGGGGACTCCTAAGACGCACTCCACAATCTGAGTATACACATAAGAGTAATGTAAAGTTAGCTATTCAGAAACTGTTGACGAACCCATGAGGCTCCAGCCTGAGTCTCTGTTTTGATACATGGCCCAGCCATAATTATTAGAGGCTTGATTGGTGAATGGCCCTGGCACAGGCGTTCATGACGTAGTCGATGCCGCTCTCCGATAGGAGGCGCTTCGCCTCGTCATTCTCCAATCCTAGTTGGGCCCAGAATACATGGGGTCTTCCATACCTCTTCTTCATCTCGATGGTTTGCCTGGCAACCTCCGGGAGCTCTTGGCTCGGCCGAAACACGTGAACCACATCCACCTGTGTGGCCAGCTCGCCTGGGAGGTCGAGGAGTGTCGGGTAGCACCTTTCTCCGAGGATATCGTCTGCGTGGGGGTTTATGGGGATTATCCTGTATCCATGGGCCTTAAGATAGGCGGGCACCCTGTGGGCTTCCTTATCCGCACTCCTCGAGGCTCCGACCACCGCAAAAACCCGGTATTTCCTCAAAACCTCGCGGGGTGATATTGTCGCCGAAATCAACGGGGCCCCTCAAATGGCTAGTCTATGCCACCTCATTAACCATCTTTGAGACCGAGCAGCCTTTCCGCTTCACCCGTGGCTAGGAGAAGATGGGCCTCCAACGCAGCCCTCAGACAGCGAAGCTCGGCCTCCCTCCTTTCCTTGGGCGAGAGGAACCGGTCCCTCACCCGGTCGGCGAAGACAGCACAAACGGAGCCAGCCTTGGCGCCGGCCAGCTGGCTCAGGATCAAGATTGTGCTGGTCTCCATCTCGAAGTTCAGCACGCCCATCCTCCTGAGCTCCTTCAGGAGATGTGGGTCCTGGGGCCTAAGCCTGCCCACAACCCTGCCCTGGGGGGCATAGAAGCCGGGTGCCGTGGCCGTTATACCCACATGGTGCCTGTAGCCGAGCCTCCTGCACGCCTCCTTAAGGGCCAGCACTACACTAAGGTCGGCCACGGCCGGGTAGCCGGGGGGAGCATATGCCTCGGTGGTATTCTCCAGCCTCACAGCGCCCGATGTAATGATCAGGTCGCCCGCCTCCACCTGCTCCTGCAGAGATCCGCAGCTCCCCGCCCTGATAACTATGGGCCTCCTCACGACCTGCAGGAGCTCCACCATAACGATCTCCGCGTTGTCGGGGCCTATGCCGGTGGATAGAACAGTGACATCGAGCCCCTTGTAGGAGCCGCGTAGGGAAACGAATTCTCTATGGGCCCTGCTGAGGGTGACCTTCTCCAGGAGTGTGCGTGCCAGGTCGGTCCTGGCGGGGTCGCCCACCAGCACCACATGCTTGGCGCACTCGCCCTTCGCCAGGTCGATATGATACATCCTTTCCCCCGGGGGCTTACTCATGCCCGCGCACCTGTCCCCGTCGGCATCCATGAATGTATCGCTGTATGAGGGGGCTGCGCTGCCGATGGGTTTGTGGGGCCCGTGAGACTTATAATCCGTTCATCCGGGTTGAGGCCATGATCATAGACCTGCATGAGGACATCTCGCACTACTATTTGTCCGCGGGCGTTACGATAAGCATTCAGCCCTTCAACGTGGACCTCCCCGGTAGGCATGTGGACATCCCCAAGTATGAGAAGGCCGGCGTGAGGCTGGTGCTGGGCTCCATATTCCCCATGGTGAGCAACCTGAACAGGAGGCTCACCGACTCCCTCGCCGCCCTATACGGGGAATGGTCACCCTCCACGGCGGCCGTATCGCCAAGGGAGCTTGCCATCGAACAGGTGAAGATCTACTACGCCCTTGAGGAGACATATCCGGAGCGTATCAAGATAGTCAGGGATGAGAGGGACCTGGAGGAGTTGAATGGCAGGGTGGGCATCATACTTCACATCGAGGGCTGTGAGGCCCTCAGCGAGCCCGAGGACCTCAAGGTCTTCTACAGGCTGGGTGTCCGGTCGATCGGTATAACCTGGAACTACGACAACAAGTATGCCTCCTCCTGTCTATCGAAGAAGGACTATGGACTTACGGGCGAGGGTGAAGAGCTGGTGAAGATAGCCAACCGCCTCGGCGTCATGGTGGACCTCTCACACGCAGGTAGACAGACATGCCAGGATGTGATCGAGCTGTCCGAGCAACCCCCATACATCAGCCACGCCAACGCATACTCGGTAAAGGAACACCCCCGCAACGTCCCGGACGACACGATAATCCAGGTGGGCCGGAGAGGCGGTGTGATAGGCCTCACCTTTATCACCTCATGTATAGGGGAGCCGGCAGATGCGGAGAAGCTCTCCGAGCATGCCAGCCACATAGCGAGGGTGGCCGGCGAGGGGGTCCTGGCCCTCGGGACCGATTACCTGGGCATACGAAATACACCCACCGGCTTGGAGGATATAACCAAGATCGACAAATTAAGGGAGGCGCTGGCCCGAAGGCTGGGCGAGGGGAGCGTCCATAACATTCTCTACGCGAATGCACTTCGATACATAAGAGGCTTTGCACCCCACTGGCGGCCTTGAGCCAGAGTAAATAAGAGCCCCCCTCTTAGGGCGCTGCCTAAATGCTGCCTCCTCCCGTTCACATCAAGTAGATGCGGGTTTAAGCGATGCCTTTAGCATACAATGAGCCACGTATAGCTATTCAGGGCGCCTCTCTCCAAATCCTGGGTGGAGTTTAGACCTTCCCTAGACCCTGAAAGTCGGTAGGAAATGGACCTTGTACATTCACACCTGCGATGTGAAGAAGAGGCTTGAAGAGGCCGAGTTGATCCTCACGCCGGATGTGGTTCTGGCTTAGCTGGCCCGTAAGTATGTGCGGGAAGGTGTCGGGAAAGTGTCCGAGATAGGTTGGCCACCGTTGAGGGGATATCCGAGGTTGTGGAGATCAGCAGTAAATTGGCCATAGAGGCTGCTAAAGCCTTTCTGGAGTTGGAGAAGTGTTAGGGGCAGAGGGTAGGCGCTAGGCCAAGTCTATTTGACGCAATAGTCCTGGCCACGGCGAGAGAACACGGAGCAAAAGTTCTCACCGGCGACCAGCACTTCAAAGGCTCAAGAGAGACCATCTGGTTGGCCTGAAAACCCTAAACCCGTTATGGCGAATCCGCCCATGGTGAAGCCGAATTACTGAGTCGAAGGCTGGTCTTAATCGGATGACTTGATAACATTCCTGACCGGCGAGAGAATGTAAACATTTTTAGAAATGTATCCGTGCTGATGCTTTCGCTTTACCTTTGGCAGTATCCATGGGTTAGTTCCTTCAAGCCGTTCGCGTACCCCCCTTCGTTTCGCATTACTTTTGAGAATGGATACCTATGCCACAAGATTTTTAATAGCTTAGATGGGTTCGGAAAATGTGGTCACAAAGCCTATCCGAAAAAAGAAGATTAAGGAGATCGATGTTGAGCGCATCAATATTGTTGAAAAGGACGGCCGCCTGCGAATGGTCATCTCAAATTCGGAGCGCTATCCAGCCCCGATGCTTCAGGGTAAGGTTATCGGAAAAAGGCAAGTGAAGTGGGGTGGTGGAATAATCTTCTACAATGACGAGCAGGATGAGTGTGGCGGCCTGGGATTCGGCGGGGGAAGGCAGGGAGCAGGGGCTGGGCTATTCTTTGATCAGTACAAGCAAGACCAGATAGTAGGCCTATTTTACAATGAGGGAGAGGGTCAGCGACTTTACGGACTGCAGATCTGGGACCGCCCTGAAGCGCCTATTACAAGGATTCTGGAGGAGATTAAGGAAATGGAGGCTAAGGGTATGAGTAGGGACGAAATGTGGGAGATCATGGAACGGAGGGGGCTGAATGCTAAGACTCGCATCTTTGTGGGAAGGACACCCGCTGGGGAGGCTTTGGTCAGCTTGAGAGACCGCCAGGGTAGGGAGCGGATACGAATCCTGGTGGATGATGCGCCTCGCTTGGAGTTCTTGAATGAACAAGGCGTGGTGGTGTATAAGCTCCCACCGGGTTCATAAGACGAAAAGATGGAAACCCTTCAACATCAGGCACCGATGCGATGAGACGGAAACCGATGTTTCATCCCTTGTGAGCGAGGTACATCGTCTGAGGAGATTGCTAAACTTTCAAAGACTTCTGTCATATCTTTGCTATCTCAGTTAGCTGGGCCTTCACTTCATCTCTCATCGTGGGCGGGAGGAGCAGTTCAAACCCGACGATCCTTCCCTGCTCATTCAGGTCTACCGTGATATTGTCAGCTATGGGCTCACTTGACGAAACCTTACCCTTACTTAGCCTTAGGTAGAGGGCGTTAACTTCAGGATCAAACTCCACTGAAACCATATCGCCCGACACGCTCCTCATCAACCGTTACCGCGGTTACAATTACTAACACTATCCCTAAAGGTTCAAAGATCACCACTAGCTATATCTGCCAATTCAGGGTATAGGTCCAGCGTTCCCCTTGCCACGATGATTCCTTCGTCCGATAAGTAGAACCTTCCTCGGTCTTCGATTATCTGTCCCTGCCTTTTCAACTTTGTGACTATATTGGTTCCTTCGAGTTTTAGGGCGTTTTCTGGCGATGTTGCGTTGCGTATCAGCAAGTGGACCAGCAACATTTGTTCTTGTGAGGGTTCCGGATAATAAAGCGACCTTATGATGAGTTTCTGGGTTCTCTCGGGCAAGTCAGCCAACCCTACCCTACGTTGCAGTCGTATGAGCTTGACCCTGTTCAACTCTTCTATGGTAATCTTCGATTCCTCAAGGTACTTTTGCAAAAGTGGAAGAAGATCGACTACCTTTTCCACAGTTCTTCTGTGAAGCCTGGTCTCCAGGGCTAGTCTACTCACCGTGAAGCTGTTTCCCTTCTCCTTGAGAGTTTCGAGAACCTTCATGAGCGCCTCCGGAAAGGGGGTTCTCGCTGGGCTTGTTTGGACAGCAGACGCCTTTGTCGTTAGCTTAGCATCTTTCATCACAGCCACCATCAGAGCGCATAGTAGCATAACTATATATGTTGTTTGACACAGTAGTGCGAATCATTATAAAGAGGCATACCAATCCCATTGGAATTGACGCTGCAAACCTATGAAGAGGAAGTTCTAATGGCGATGTATGATGAGGGCATATCGGAAACGCGTATCGCTCGGTTCAGATAATTCGGTCGAAAATAAGATGGGAAGAAATCGCTAGGCGGCATAAGGTGAATAAAAGCTTCGATAACGTCATACGCCATCTGGCGAACAAGGGATATGTCGATTTTCACGGTAAGAGCGGTGATGTTGCTTCACTATCGAGGCTGGGCGTCTCCTATGTCTGGCAGAAGAAAAAGGAGTCGGGGAGAATATGAAGTTATCGCGGTATGGCTTTCACGCAATCCCTCGCTATCTCTCCATTCTTCCTCTTAACGATTAAATAAAGCGTTTCAGCGAAGCGGTGCAGAGATAGTGATACACGTAATCACCCTCGCAGAGATCGTGTCAAAGGTTCGCAGGGAAGGGCTAGATGTGGAGGCGGATTGGAAGGCCATTACTACTCTGTCTAGGCCTTTCGTTGCTCAGGAAGAGGATTCAGGAGGTGCTGGGCTCCACCATGCGGCCATAAAGGCCGAGAGGTCGAACTTTAGCTTGGATGACGCCTTCATCCCGCGGGCCGCAAGGAAGCTTGGAGTTAAGATTTTGACAGGAGATCCAAACTTCCGGAATCTCAAGGAAGCCATCATGCTGTAGTAGCGGGCCGTGCGTATCTGGATGGGGACCCGGGGCCCGGTAGGGAAGGCATAGTCCGGGGACCAAAGAGCCGAGCAACAAATGCGCTACGCCTTCCTAGTCGTCAGGACGTAGTGTATCAGTATGTAAGCCATGACGCTTGCCACTAATGAGAAGATTAGGTTCCCCATTAGCTTGAACTGTCCATAAGCTATCCCCAGCAGAAGATACCACAGTATGAGCGGGCCCAGGTATATGAGCTGGCCAAACCGGATCAGCAGCATTATGAATACAGCCGACCCGCCGATGAGAAGAACGGTTCTCGTAACCCTCCTCTTCGCATGCGGTATCCAGGGCCACAGCAGAAGCGCCTGTGAAAGCAGCGCCACTGTCCCAAACCCCTTAATTAGTATGGAAGATAGGGCTGCCACCAACAGGGCTATGAGAATCGCGGTATGACTTTCCTATTGATTATCATAGTCGCTCCCAGGGATGCGGGTATGGAAGTAAGCCTCCGCATCCTATCGACCGCAGAATAGGTTATCCCCGCCTTAACCAGCCCACCACCCATCTATTCCATCGCATGGCCAAGATGTTCTTAAGGCTTCCCGAAATGTGGAGTCCCAAAGGTACGGATTGGTCCTTATCGAACAACCATACGGGGGGCACGAGTGTTTCCCGGATCTCAACGTTCATGCCGGCCACGTGAGATAGTGTGCCACTGCGTAGCCGAGATTAAGGAAGCTCCATGTCTGAACCGCAACGTAGACGATTGAAAGAACCAGCCTTCGCCTAGTGAAGGTCCGGATATGATGCCAGCCCAGGCGGCGGAAGCGGTCACCCCACTTCCTCATCACGAGGAACTCGATGGCAGTGACGCCCAGCACTATCCCCGTCACGGTTGCCAGCCACGGGGCGGGGGGCATTCCCACCAACGCCGTCAACGCACCGAGGGCTATGTAGAGGGCTGTATTCTCCAGCACCATCCCGACCTTCCTCCAACCTCTCACATCGGGAAACTCCCTGGAAGCATGGGGGAGGTAGAGGAAGTAGCCCGCTATTGGGATGAAAAAATACCACCTCAAACCTTCAAGACCAGTATCACCGTTTGGATGGGACAACGGCACTCTCACCTAATCTTTTTAAGCATTTAACCTCTAACATGAACATAGGGACATTTTAATGAAAGAGGCTGAGAGATGGTTTTCAGACGCCGCCTACGACCTCGAGACGGCCAAGCTTCTACGCACACCAAGCCGCCGAAAAGGGGGTCAAAGCTCTCCTTTACAGCCTTAACGAATCCCCATGGGGCCATAGTGTGAGAGTTCTCGTAGAGAGGTATGTTGAGAAGACGGGTGATAAGAAGTTTATGGAGTTCATCAGCCTCGCAAGAGTGCTAGACGCACAATACATCCCCTCAAGATATCCAAACGCGCATCCAGCCGGCCCAGCTCATGAAGAATACGATGAGAACATATCAGCCCAAGCGTCTCTGCCGCTGAGAAGATAGTTAAAGAGGTGGAGGGACGTCACCGTGGAAAGTGAGCTTAAACAGGTTCTGAGCTCTCTCGAAGGGTTGAAGACCCATTACACTGTCCACTGGCTTGTCCTTTTCGGTTCCAGGGCACGTGGAGACTACAAGCCCTGGAGCGACTACGATATACTCGTGATAGCGGACTTCGACGAGGAATATTTGGAGAGGATTCGGAAGATCTACGAGGTGGTTGACCCCCGTGTCGAAGTCCATCCCTACAGGTTGGATGAGGTCCTCGAGATGCTGGAAAGAGGGGTCCCGTCTATAGTTGACGCCCTAGAACACGGCGTAGTCTTCTTCGAGGACCAGTCAATTAGAGCCCTCCGAGAGAAGTTCAAGGCTCTTAGGAGTGCAGGCCTCCTCAGGAGGACCAAGACCTCCATAATCATCGCTTAGAGCAACACATCTGGTTCAGGAACTCGATGGTTTAATCTCTATCGGGGGATGTGGAATCATCTCGATGACCCGAAATGGCCTCTTCGCGCTTCAAAGGTGAGGCCGGGTTGGGATTCGAACCCAAGTAAAGCCGCTCTCCCCCACCTGGGCTGCAGGCGGCCCCGTAACCGCTCCGGCACCCGGCCACTGACATTTGGTGCCTGGAGGTTCTATAACTGTTTCCGCCCCCCTCTTTACAGAATCTCGTGGGTTGGGCGGCTAACGGGGGCGGGGTAGGATCATCAATACCTCTTCCGGATCACCCAGGGCGAGGTAGTCCCGCTCCAAGTAAAGCTTGGCTACATAGGCGCATATCGCGGCATCAAGCTCATCACCCGATATGGTGGGCTTCCTCTCAACATCCCCCTTAAAGCCCAGGCCCTTCATGGAAGCCCGCATTCTTTCTAAACCGGCACGCTTCCGAGGTATCCCCAGGATGTCCTGGGCCGCACCTGGATAGGTCTCGAAGACGGTTAGGCCCCTTCTCTCCAGCCGTTCCTTCAAGGCCATGCCCCTCTTGGTGAGGAGCCGCATCGGGCCGAGCGTTATGGGGAAGAAGGGGATGCCCATTTCACGAAGCTGTAGGTCGCAGACTCTGAAGTGTGGTGGGCCCACCACCTCCAGGCTGGGCCTGCCTTTGGGCAGCGCCAGGGGTGCGTCCACGGCGATGGTCCTCCCCCCGAAGACTTCTACGGCGCGGATGATCTCCCGGTCGCTTCTTAGGCGGAGGCAGACCGTGTCCATGTCTTCGTAGAGGGCGCAGAAGCCCGTATCTCTGTTCTCGGAACCTGCCAGGTCGATGCCGATGACCGGATACGCCCCCATACCTCCCCTTACCCGCTGCCCTACGGGGCTACTTATTTCTCGACCTGTATCAGGTCGGATCGTGTTCACACCCAACCATGTGCAAATTTTTGCTTCCGTTCCGTCACCAACGATTTTCCCGCTCATATAAGCCAGGATTGTGCCCCTTCCACACCTAACTCTAAAAGCTTCATAGATATGAATCGAGGGGTTTGAATATGTCAATTGGTTCGCGATAAACTATCTCTAGCGGGCAGTATGCCGCATATGAGCTACTTGCAGGGCCAATCATATTGCCAGAATCATAACTTGCTTCGCAGCTTTGACAAAATAAGGATTGTGGGGTATCTCGGGTCGGACTGGCGCTGACTGTAATTCGGTTCGTGAACAAGGTGACCTGGCTATGTTCAGTCGAGGGCATGACATTCACGTTGTAGCCGGCCCAGAATTGGCTATGTAAGGGTACCCGAGCAAAAGCCGTTACTTCGCCTCTTTCTCCTCTGCTCTGAAACTGGTGCACGTACATTCATATGCCGGTTGCCGCCCGGTTCGCCATAGGTGGCGGCTTCGGTGGAAGCGGCGAACAGCGTGGTTACCCTAAGCGGTGCTATAGCCGTTTTATTGCTGAAGTGACCCCAACTTTGGGATAGGATAGATCTATCGAAGGCTTGCCTTCAGCGCCCAGGCAGTATTTCCTCAGTTGTTTTAAATGATTAGTGGAAAATCGTTCATGGACGCGATATTTTTTTAGATAGGGGTGCTAGGAGCACCTGTTGCTTTCATTAGATTTTCGGGCTGGCTCCCCTTCTAGTTCGTAGGAGAGAGGCTAGTACGCATGATGAGATTATTCCCATGACGATGGCCAGGGATATCAGAGTAGGTATCTCTATGCCTATAGCCCTCACTATAAACTTGAGCCCAAGATAGAAAAGCACTACCGCTAAGCCCCTACTTAGGTATTCAAGCCGTAGCATTGCATGCGCAAGAACGAAGTAGAGTGCTCTGAGACCGAGTATCGCCATTATGTTTGAAGTATACGCCGTGAAGAACTCCTGCGTTATCGCCAGTACGGCTGGAATAGAGTCTAACGCGAACATTATATCTGTGGCCTCTATGGCAAGTAGCACCACTATCAAGGGGGTGAACATTATTTTGTGTTGTTTTACTATGAACTTGCCGCCTACATACTCGGGGTGTATTGGCAGCAGCTTCTTAGCCGCTCTCACCACCCTATTCTTTGCTGGATCGACTTTCTCTGCCGCCCCTCTCGCCAGCTTATATCCTGAGTACATTAGGATTGCACCAAATACATAGACCATCCAGTGAAAGCGCTCTAGAAGAGCTACTCCTAGGAAGATGAAGGTGCCTCTGAAGATGATGGCGCTTAGAATACCGACGAATAAAGTCTTATGCTGGTGAACGAATGGAACTCCAAAATAATTGAATATCACTAGGAAGACAAATAGATTGTCAACACTCAAAGATTTCTCTACCACGTAGGCTGTTATGTATTTCAGGCCTTCCTCGTATCCAAAAAGCCAGTAGACGTAGACCCCGAACCCTAACCCGACTATTATCCAAATGATGCTCCACATTTGATCGGTTTTGAAGGAGACCTGAGAGGCCTTTCCACGAGACAGCAGATCTATGGAGAGAAACAAAAAAACTACCCCGTGGAAGATAGCCCAAAAGGTGATGGGTATCTCCAACGCGCTCTGACCTCCGAGATCTGGGTTTTAGGTGATACCATATCGCCTACTTATAGTAGGTGGTAAACTGCTATGTTGTATCGTGATTGATGGTTATTGTGTATGGCTAAGATGACTGTCCATCCAGACTACATCGAGCTATCCGCTTAAAGCAGTGTTGGAGAGAGCCACATTCAAGCCTCTCCGCGCGTTGATGTAGTTACGCGCCATGATACATGTCGTTGCCGAGACAAAATCCAACCAAAATTTTGGGGGCGCTACCAAATAAGTAGCGGCGCTCACATCCGGGTGGGCGAGCCCTTGAGGATTACACGCATTACGGAGCGGGTCTACCTCCTGGACACCAATGCCCTCGGACAGCCGGGAACAGTCGCCACCTACCTGTTGAGGGGCTCAAAGCTGGCCCTCGTCGACTGCGGGTACGCATCCTCCTACCAGAACATCCTGGAGGCGCTGGGAGAGCTGGGTATCACACCAGCGGAGATCAGCTACCTGATCCCCACACATGTCCATCTCGACCATGCGGGGGCGACGGGCCACCTCCTGCAGAGGATGAGGAATGCGAGGGTGGTGGCCCACCGGCTGGCGGCACCCCACCTTATAGATCCCAGGAAGCTGATCGAGAGCGCCACGAGGGTCTTTGGCCAGGAAACCATGCAGCTATATGGGAGCCCACTGCCCATCGAGGCCGACAAGGTGATAGAGGTGGACGATGAATTCTTCATGGATCTTGGAGATGGACTCTCCATCACAGCTCTATATACACCAGGCCACGCACCCCATCAGATCTCCCTGAGGGTGGAGGAGCCCAACCTCCTGATAACCGCCGACGCCGTAGGCATCCTCTATCCAAACGTGAGGACCCTGATCCCCACAACGCCACCGCCCAGCTTTAACCCCGACCAGGCCCTGTCCACGCTGGACAGGCTGGTTCAGCTTCAGCCCAAGGCCCTACTCCTCCCACACTTCGGCGCCCGAACCGATGCCCAGCACGTCTTCGACACCACGCGAATGAAGATAAGTGCTTGGGTGTCCGAGGTGGAGAGGCTTAGGAATAGTGGGAGGGAGCTGGAGGACATCGTCATGGAGATGACCCGCAGGGTCGCCGACGAAGTCGGAGGGAGAGCCGAAGACCTGCCCTCCTACGCTAGACAGTCCATCCGCGTCAGCGTCATGGGGATCCTCCACTACCTTAAAAAGCGATGAAGACACCGTAGAGGGAACGGTGGTGGTAGGTACCGAGGAGCTCATCGGCACCCTCAGCCGGATGATTCCGGCGTTGGGTGAGGAGATGAGGCGGCCCCACAGGTTCGCCTAGTACCTGGCCGGGCTACAGCTCTTCGCAGACCTTCGCCCCACACCATGGGGTGCCGAGCTCACCGTCTACCTCAAGGAGAAGGGAAAGCCGCCTCGCCCTGTGAGGCTGGGGCTGCGCGATGGGTAGCCTGAAAGTCTTGAGAAGGCCGTGAACTCACCGAGGCCATGATATGAAGAGGTTGAAGGAAGCCCTAGCCCATTATGCGTTTTACCGCGTCAACAATCTTTTGGGCGCTCGGCATATAGGCCTGCTCCAGTGTGGGTGAGAATGGGGTTGGTGTATCGGGGCTGTTGACGCGGATGATGGGGGAGTCCAGGTAGTCGAGGGCCTCCTCCGCTATGATGGAGCTCAGGTGGGCCGTGACGGCGCCCGATTTCACATCGTCCCCAGCCAGAATGACGCGCCGGGTCCTCCTGACCGAGTCCAGGATGGTGTCCTTATCCAGGGGGACGAGGCTTCTAATATCGATCACCTCACAGCTGATGCCTTCCTCCTCCAGCTCCGCCGCGGCCTTCAGCGCCTCATGAACAACCCTGGAATAGGCCACAATCGTCACGTCACTCCCAGGCCTCTTGATGTCCGCCTTACCGAGGGGGATCAGGTAATCTCCATCGGGGACGGGGCCCCTGAGCCGATAGAGGGAGCCCGCCTCCACGAAGAGCACGGGGTCGTCGCACCTTATGGCGCTCTTGAGGAGGCCCTTGGCGTCGGCGGGTGTGGCGGGCAGGACCACTTTGATGCCGGGGGATTGAAGGAACCAGGCTGGGAAGAACTGTGAGTGCTGGGACCCGTGGACCCTGCCCAGGCTGTACTGGCACCGCACCACGAGGGGGACCTTCAGCTGCCCACCGCTCATGTAACGCATCTTGGCTATCTGGGTCACCAGCTGGTCCATCGATATGGTGAGAAAGTCCATGTACATGATCTCCGCCACCGGCCTGTAGCCTCCCAGGGCGGCCCCGGCCGCCACACCCACGATGGCCATTTCCGAGATGGGTGTGTCCATCACCCGGTCAGGGCCGAACTCCTGGAGGAGGCCCTGCGTAACCCTGTAGACGCCTCCGTAGAGGCCCACCTCCTCACCCAGCACGAAGACCCTGGGGTCCCTGATCATCTCTTCACGCAACGCCTCCCTCAGGGCTTCGGCGTAGGTGATCTCCCTCATCCTCAGCCCTCCACGTACACCAGCTTCAGGGTCTCCTCGAAGGGGAGGACAGGGCTCTCCTCGGAAAAGGCGACGGCATCCTCAACCTCCCGCCGCACATCGGCCTCTATCCGCTCAACATCGGCCTGTGTCACCAGGCCTGCCTCCAGCAGGCGCTCAGTGAATAATGTGATGGGGTCTCGGGCCCGCCATGCCTCCACCTCGGCCTTGTCCCGGTACAGGGCCTGATCGTAGACACCATGCCCCTTCATCCTGTATGTCCTGGCCTCGATGAACACGGGCCCCCCTCCCCCTCTAATCTGTGAACAGGCCTCCCTCGCGGCCTTGTGGACAGAGAGGACATCGTTGCCATCCACCACATAGACGGGCATGTTGTATGAGGCCGCCCGGTCAGCGATACTCTCCGACGAGCATGCCGCCTCCACCCTGGTTGACATGGCGTAGAGGTTGTTTTCACAGACCAGGAGGAGGGGCAGCCTCCAGAGGGCTGCGATATTCATCCCTTCGTGAAAGGCTCCGGTGTTTACCGCCCCATCCCCGAAGAAGGTGACCACCAGATTCCTGGACCCCGACTTCTTAAGCGAGAGGGCCAGGCCGGCGGCGATGGGGATACCGCTGCCCACGATGGCTGTGGCGTAGACTGAGCCGACGGGCGTGTAGATGCCCGCATGCATCGACCCGCCAAGACCCCTACAGGTGCCGGTGGCCTTCCCGAAGAGCTCAGCCATGAGATTCTTGGCCGGAACACCCTTGGCGAGAGCATGGCCATGACACCGATAGGTGGTAACCATGAGGTCGTTCACGGTGAGCCCTGTCAGGACCCCCACGGCCACAGCCTCCTGCCCCAGATAGAGGTGTGAGGGGCCTATCAGCCTGCCCTGGACGAGGAAGAGCTCCTCCACCTTCTCCTCGAACCTGCGTATGAGGATCATCTTCCTCAGCATCTCCAGGTACTGGTCCACGGACAGCCCCAAATCCTCGAGTGTAACCTTCTCAACCATCTGTATGCTTCTCATCCCTCAGCTCCCCCTTTCAACGAATCTTAAATTCGATTGTGGGTTTAGCCACACCAGGCCTCTAGGAGGGTGGGGGGAGAAAGCCGGACCACATTCTCCGAAAATCCGACCTGCCGAAACCGGAATCTAACCTAGGTTTTGCTCGAACCACTTCTGGGAGCTTTGTGCTAGAAATGGGACTTCTAACGATTTATAAAGTATTAGGAGTGGCAGTTCTATAGCCATGGAGGAACTGGTCAGGAGAAGCAACCCCTGGTGGCTGGGGGAGGTGGACGACGCCGTCAGGAGATGGGAAGAGAGCAGGGTGAGGTGGTTTCCCCAGTGGGTCTGGCACCTCAGCACAAAGCCCTTCTCCCTCAACTTCGTGTTTGGGCCCAGGCAGGTTGGGAAGACCATGGGCCTGAAGCTCCTCATAAGGGAGCTGGCCCGGGAGAGGAAGCCCGCCTCCATCTTCTACTTCAACTGTGACTTCCTGCCCGATATGGATGCCCTGCGGCGGCTGCTCGACTTCTACCTTTCGCTGGCCAGGGCTGAGGGGGTGGGGGAGAAGCTCATCTTCCTGGATGAAGCCACCAGCGTGGCGGGCTGGTGGCGCATAATCAAGGGCTATATTGATGCCAACCTCCTGCGCGACTCCGTGGTCACCGTGGCCGGCTCCTCATCGCTCAGGTTGAAGGGGGAGGTGGAGCTCTTCCCGGGCAGGAGGGGGCTGGGACGGGACGTGGCGGTTCTCCCCCTCTCCTTCAGGGAATTCGCAGAGGTACATGGGCTGCGCTTCGAGTTAAGTGGAAGGCTGGAGGATGATATGGTGCTTCTATCGCTACACAAGCAGGAGCTGACAGGGCTCTTCGAGGAGTACATGAAGTTGGGTGGATTTCCCCTATCGGTGAACAGGGATGCGAGGGCCGAAGAGTACTTCCTATCGGGCCTCGAGGGCGAGGTCTTGAGGGCCGGGAGGAGCTGGCCCCTTTCGAGGGGGATACTGGCCTCGGTGATGAGGAAGGCCCCATCGCCCATCTCCTTTTCAGCCATAGGGGTGGATGTGGGGGTATCCTACAAGACCGCCGAGGACTACCTGGAGCTCTTCAGGAGGCTCTTTCTGATAGACATGGCCCCGCTGAGGGTGGCGGATCGGGTGCTATGGAGAAAAGAGAAGAAGATATTCTTTCTAGACCCTTTTGCGGCACGAACCATAGCGGCATGGTGTGGTATTAGACCTCTCGAGGCCTCCCTCTACGAGTGGGTGATTCAGGCCCATGGGGTGAGAAGGTTCGGAGAGGTCTTCTACTATCGAGACACCTATGAGGTGGACTGCATATTCGGGGGTTTGGCGCTGGAGGTTAAGGCGGGAAAGCCCCACAGGAGGTACCCGAAGGGTGTCAAAATTCTCGAATACGAGGACATACCCGTCTTCCTATACGCGGTCGGTTAGGCGGGTCGAGTAAGGCTTATCCGTAAGCCTGGGTTGTCAGGGTTTACCGGTTAGGAATGTGATGAGGCGCACCGGCTAGTGCCCCGCAGAACCCTCCCATACCCAGGTGAGCAGCCTGTATTTGCCCTCCATCAGTCTCTTAGCTAGGGTGACTTCTTCCATCGTCAGGGGGGAGCTCTCAAGGCCCAGACCGAGCGAGCCCAGGGCCTCGATCAGACGATTCGCAAACTCTTCCACCTGTCTCGTGGTGTCGAGGTTGGCCACGGGCACCGGGCTGGTGTGTATTCGTATCGCCTCACGCAGTGCGGAGAGGTCGGCATGGACTAGAAGTGTTCCATGCACCAGCACCCTATCCCTCTTGATATAAGCCGCCATCCCCGACACCTTACGCCCCCCATGATCAATCCTGTTGGGGGGTGCAAAGGCAACCTGGTAGCCGAGCCTCCGAAGCGCCCGAGCCACCACACCACCGAAGGTCGAATAGAGCTGGCTGGGGGAGGCGGGTGGAGACAAGCTGGGGGCAAAGAAGGACCAGTTTAGATTCCCCTCATCCATGTAGATGGTGCCACCCCCCGTAACCCTCCTGTTGACGGCTATCCCCCTGGCCTCGCAGAAGCCCAGGTTGACGTACCGAGAAACATCCTGGTTCACACCCAGCACCACCGATGGGGGGTTGACCCAGAGCCTCAGGGTGGGTTGAAAGCTCTGGGTTGAGAGGATCGCCTCTTCCAGGGCCAGGTTCCAGGCTGGCTCCCTCACACATGTGTCGAGGATGAGCCTATAACTACGTGCCGGGTCTCTCGCACTCATAGACCTGAAGCCTCTCGAACAGAAAATGCCTCTCGGCCCTGAGCCAAATTCTAGCTCCGTAGGCCTCTGAAGCCTTCTTCACCCCATCTAGGCTGGTCAGGCTTGAGAGTACGAAGTAAACCCTTCCGCCGGGTTTAACTACCCTCAGGGCCTCCTCCAGGAAGAGGCCTGGGACCTCACCGCCGCCGGGTCCACCATCGACGGAGGGGTCTCGTAGACCCGGCTGGTCTGGGAGGTAGGGCGGGTTGAAAACTACAAGGTCGAAGACTGCTTCCCTGAGGGGCCTCGCCCTATCACAAAGGATGAGGTCGAAGGATTCACGGGGAAAGCCCCGGGAGAGCAGAAGCCGGAGGGCCTGGCTGTTCAGGTCCGTCCCCACCACGTACTCACACTTCCCCAAGAGGGTGGCGAGCTGGATGCCGCAGCCGGTGCCTATGTCAAGACCCAGCCGCCCCCTAGGCCCACGGCTGGCAACAAGATCCGCGAGTAGGAGGCTGTCATCACCGGGCTCATAGGGCTGGTCCAATGCCCTCAAGCCAGCTTCTGCGCCCATCTGCCGCGTGCACCATTTTAAGCTCACGCACCCGGGAGGGGGTCATTGAAGACCCTCCACATGCCCAGAATCGACCCCACCATGGATAAGGGGGTTGTCCTCAGGTGGATGAAGAAGGAGGGGGAGCTGGTCAGGAAGGGTGAGGTTGTGGCGGTCATCATGGCGGAGAAGGTGGAGTACGAGTACCCCAGCCCCTACGAGGGCCGGGTGGGTCGGATCCTGGTCCCCGAGGGGCAGGAGGTCCCCGTGGGCGCCCCCATTGTGGAGATCTGGGAGCTGGGAGAGGCACCACCCACCTCCACGGCACCGGCGGAGCCGTTGGCTTCACCCGCGGCCCGAAGGCTGGCCAGGGAGTTGGGAGTGGACCTCAGAGAGGTCGTGGGCACGGGGCCTGGGGGCCGCATAACCAGCGAGGATGTGGAGGCATACGTAGCCAGGCGCCAGACACCTGCAAAACCCGTGGTCCGGCTGAGCCCCGTCATGAGGATCGTGGCCGAGAAGATGGTCCAGAGCCACAGGGAGATACCCCCCGTCACCCTCTTCATCGACATCTCCATGGACAGGGTCTGGAGCTTGAGGGCCCAGCGAGGCGGCCCCCTAGATGCCTATATCATCTACGCCATCTCCAGGATCATGAAGGAGTTTCCCATGGTGAACGGGGCCTACCAGGCCGGGGAGCTGGTCCTCAGGGAGGATGTGAACATCGCCTTTGCCGTTGCTGTGGGGGACGAGCTCTACACCCCGGTTATTAAAAGGGCCTCCGAGAAGAGCTTCGATGAGATCCGAGCCGAGGTGGAGAACCTGGCCGAGAAGGCGAGGAACAAACGGCTCAGCATAGATGAAGTCAGGGATGCCACATTCACCATAACAAACCTGGGCCCCTACGGCGTAGAGGCATTCACACCCATAATACCCCCAGGCCAGACAGCAATACTGGGCATAGGGGCCGCCAGGGAGAGAGTGGTCCCAAAGAATGGAGGCATAGCTGTGAGCAGGGTCGCGACCTACTGCCTGACCTTCGACCATAGGGTTCTCAACGGAGCCACGGCCGCCCGCTTCCTACACGCCCTGAAGAATCAGATCGAAAACCTCTCAGTGGACTAGCCCCCACATAACCTGCACACGGGGCGGGATCGAATCCTGTAACTACAGGGCTCGTCCTTGGGAAGGCCTAACCCGGCTAAATGCTTCTAATGAGTTCGTGATACTCATCTAGATGCTCGGAGTCATCGCGTCCAAGAGAACCTTCTCCCGACTCAGCCTCCTCGGCCCTGCTTTTCGACTAGCTCGCGCAGCACCCTAATTGCCTCCTCAGCGTGCTTTGAGGGCTTCAGCTGGGATGAGAAGACGTGGGCTATCCTGCCTTCCTTGTCAATGATGTACGTCACCCTTCCAGGTATCAGGCCCAGAGTCGGCTTTACGCCGTAAAGTCTCCTTATAGTCCCATCCCTGTCGCTGATGAGGGGGAACTCAGCGCCACATGTGGAAGCGAACCTCTTATGGGTCTCCACGTCGTCGGAGCTCACGCCGATAACCTCTGCGCCGAGCTTCTTCAGAGCATTGTATGCGGATGCGAAGCTTCTCGTCTCTACGGTGCATCCTCTGGTGAAGTCTTTCGGATAAAAGTAGAGGACGATATTCTTTTTTCCAATCAGCTCCGAGAGGCTGAAATCATTCCCGTTCTGGTCTTTGCCGGTGAAGTTGGGGGCCCTATCTCCCACCTTGAGCACTACCCATATTTCTTCTGCTCATAACTTAAGCATTATGGGGCCGTCTCACCGGGGATAAAGATGTTAATGAGAAGGGCCGAAAATATTCACGTTGTCAGGGTGATTCGGGCAGGCTTATCAAAATCTTCCTGGGGGCCCTCCTACTCCCAGCCTTTAGCCTGAACCCTCAGCGAGTCCTATTCAAGGCTTCTATCTTTGGTAGCACCTCCTCCCGGAACCTCCTGGCCCCCTCCCCCGCCACGCTGCCACACACGAGCCTGATTCC
>Ga0079995_1067967_pt1 | contig 67593 bp, 58 predicted proteins | sample FaiFalFF_MnMetaG_2_FD_69198 | JGI IMG/M metagenome (GOLD analysis project Ga0079995, IMG submission 69198) | Freshwater microbial communities from Yellowstone National Park, Wyoming, USA - Fairy Falls C (FF_Mn_C) (SPADES assembly) (version 4) | ecosystem: Environmental > Aquatic > Freshwater >... | reverse complement strand
TCGTGTCCCTAGCGGTGGTATCGCCGTTTAAAGATGAACCTTTTATCACTTCATAAGCCCACCAGGAGCCCGGCGTATTTGGGAAATATCCGGATCTTCCGTTATCCGGACAATATTCTGTAACTGGCGTTGAGCAGGTGTCGCATTGGGGGGGATTACTATCAAGGGGGGGAAGGGGTTTTGTGCAAGATTGAATTACGACAAATAAGGTAAAAAATCCTAAAACCGCTAACCTAATCATCCTTCAATTTTAAGGTAGAAACAGCATTCCGAAAAGCTCGTTAAGGAGCTTCAAGTTTTCGTAAAACTTCCCGTAAGATGGTAGCCATTTTAGGAAGTTTTCGTCCCCCTTCGGCAGGGAAACCCCAAGGACATCAGCCCTTATCCCCTCCCTCCTTAATATTTTCTTAATCCTCCTTATGTGATAATCGGAACTAACAATCACGAGATTTCCCTTTAAACCCCTTAAAAACTTCACGTTTTCGTAAGTGTTCCTACTTAGGGAATCGTAAATTGAGACTTCGCACCCCAAGGTTTTTGCGACTTCCCCCATAAACTTCGCCTCCCTTTTGTATCCTGAAACCAAGAGGGGGCACCCAAGATCCCTCGAGATCCTGCAACCCTCCATAACCCTCCTAATACCTTCATCCGATACCCCAGCTCCAAATACTACAACATAAGAACACCCCCTTACCTCGTCCCCCCTTTCAAAAACTGCGGGTTTTAATATTATCGTACCCACTTCGCTTGATAGGATAAATAGGAAGATTGCTGAGGCTATTCCCAGAATAAAACCCGATTTCTTCCTTGAAAGGAAAGCCAAAAAAATAAGGATCAGTACGAATATTCCGGGGGGAAAGAAAAGGGCCTTCAAGGTTTTGTAGAAGAAGAATCCCATCCGTAAAGATTTAAAACCTCAAGGGCTATTTCCCTGAAAATCGGCGCCGCCGCCAAACCCCCAGTTCTAAAATTCTCCGGCTCATCCACGAGGACGTAAATTATATACTTCGGATTTTCCACAGGAAAAAACCCTATGAAGGATGCTATAGTTTTATCCTCGCTGTATCTTCCGGTTTTTGGATCTATTTTTTGGGCGGTTCCCGTTTTCCCGGCTACCTTTATACCCTCTATCTTTGCCATCCTACCCGTACCGCTATCTACAACGGCAGTCAAAAGCTCCTTTAAAACCTTAAAAGTCTCCTTCCTAGCTATCACCCTTGATGGGTTTGTTCTTGGAGTATCACTCTTTAAGAGCGTGGGATATACGTATTTCCCATCGTTCGCTATGGCGATATAAGCCCTGAGGACCTGTATGGGATTTACTAAAATACCCTGACCTATTGCAACGTTTGCCAGTTTTATCCTCCTCCACTTTGAGGGTTTTTCAAGCTTAGGTATATCCTCATATAGCCCTATATCCGCCCCCTCCCCAAAGCCGTAAAGTAAAGCCCTTCTGTAAAGCCCATTCTTTGAAATACTGTCCATCATTAAGGCAAGTTTTGCCGCGCAGGCGTTTGAAGACTTAACCACCGCCCAAAACCAGCTATCCTTATCCCCAAGTGGGATCACATCCCTTATTGTTATTCCATCTATCACGATGTATCCCTTGTTTTCCCAGCACCTTTCCTCAAGCTTTAAACCCCTTTCCAAAGCCTCGGTATATACCACTATTTTGAAGGTTGAACCAGGTTCGTAAAGGAGGATCCTGTCGGAGTACATTGAACCCAATGAGGTCATGGCGAGGATCTCGCCCGTATTCACTTTCCCCACAATCGCCAAAGCTCCCTTTGCGTTTAAACTTGAAACCCAATTCTTCAATATCCCATAAACCCTCCTCTGAAGGACCCCATCAATTGAAAGTACTATATCCCTCCCATCCGCCCTCTCTTCCCTAAGGTTAAATATGCTTCTGGGTGCGAGAAATACCCTACCATCAGCATATCTTAGGAATTTAATTTCCGTGGTTTTTGGCGCTAGAATGCTGTCAAAGGCGTACTCAACCCCCGACAATCCATAAATTCCGTCAGTTTTCCCTATTAGCCTTGCGCATGGCTCCCCGCAGGGTAGGTACCTCTTATTAAACTGTAAAGTTTTAAAAACCCCATTCACTTTTATTTTATCCCAAAGGAAGGGTGAAAGCCCCGTTATCCTCTCCCCGACCTTAAACCTGTTTATGTTTATCCCGAACCTTGAGAGAAGGACGGAATCTTTAAAACTCAACGTATCTATAACCTGTAAGGTTAGCCCCTCGCCGGTGAAAGCCAAGGGCCTTCCGAACCTATCGTATATCGTCCCCCTCTTCCCTGGCACCTTAACCGTTAAAACATGCTGTTTCTCCGATAAGGTCCTGTAAGGTTCGGGTTTTGTTAGGATAAAGTAGAAGTGATAAGATAGGGCTATGAGGGGGAGGGAGATCAAAAGGAGCTTTGCAATCAGGAAATTCCTCAACATCAGGGGTTAAAATCTTCGGTTATAACGGTTATAAGAGCTTTCTTTCCCGGTGCTATCTCCCCAAACTCCCTTTCACCAAAAATCTCCGCCCCTGCGGTTGTGTACCTATAAAGAGCCTCTTCCAATCCAAGCCTCTCTTCCTTTATAGGGTGGTGGAGGGCACCCAAGAGTCCGTAAATCGGTCCGGGGGGCATAGTATCCGAACCAAAAGCATAGTTTGCCTTTAGGTTTTCAAGGAGTCTGAACCTGTTTCCCCAAAAGAAAACCTCCCCCAACGCTCTATAGTACAAACCCCCAATTTCCCCCCATCTCCTTATGAAGTTTGGCTGAAGGGAAAGCTTTATTCCCATATCCGCCGCCATCTTGTAATGTTCCTCCCTTGGAAACTCAAAGTGCTCTATCCTGTGAATTTCTGGCTTTTTGGACCTTTTCAAAACCCTAAGGGCTTGATCTATGGCGAGGTCCCCTATGGCGTGCCACCATACCCCCAAATTCAAACTCTCCGCAGTTTTCATTATTTTTTCCAGTTCCTCATCGGATTTTAATAGTTTTCCGTTTCCGCCATCCGTATATCCCCTTGAGAAGGCCGCGGTCCTTGCCCCAACGGATCCATCCAAAAACTCCTTTATTCCCACAACCCTGAAATTCTCACTCTCGTACTTTATTATTTCCTTCGCCTCATCAAGTTGATTGAAATAAACCGCCACCCTCCACCTAATTTTCAACATTCCCGCCCTATCCATCTCAACGAGCTTCCTGAGGTATCTTATTGATGCATTTTCCCCAACCACCCATATACCCATAGATATAAGTAGATCCTCCGCCCTTATTATCGCATCCTCTATCTCCTCCTCACCCGGTGGAAAGTACTTTGATAGGGATAATGGTAGATCCTCAACCGCTAAACCCGTTTCCTCGTTTAAGTTTGGGATCTCCCCGAACCTTTCCTTAAGAATTTTTATTGCGCTCGTGTTTAAAACCGCCTTGTGCCCGCAAACCCTCCTTACAACGAGGGGCCTTTCCGTGATCCGGTCCAGATCCTCCCTCGTCAAGCTCCTTTCCCACTTTGAATCGTCAAAACCCTCCATTATTATCACATTATGCGGAACTTTCTTAACGTTCTCCGCTATGAAATCCAAGGCGGATTTTAGGTCCCCTATACCGTCAAGCCTGGGCCTCGTGAGGCTGAGGGAGTAGGGAAGGTAATGGGCATGGGTATCCACAAAGGATGGGATGAGGATCCCCGGGATCTGCGCCCTTTCGTTGGTAACCTCCACCTTCCTTATATAACCTTCCTTTATCTCCACCCTAACGTTTTTCAGTATTTTTCTTCCTATTAACGCCTTTGCGAATACCATTTTATCTCTTCAAGGGCTTCGGGATTTAAAAGGGAGGATGTATCCCCCAAGGGCTCACCCAAATAAGCATTCCTTATCAACCTCCTCATAATTTTCGCGTTCCTCGTTTTTGGTAGGGATCTTACGAATATAATCTCCTTCGGGACAAAAGCCTTTCCCATCTCCTTAACAAAAAGCTCCTCTATCTCCCTCTTAACTTTCTCCTTATCCTCAACCTCCTCCTTCAGAACCGCAAAAACCACTATGCTTTGCCCCTTAACCTCATCCGGTATTCCGATTGCCGCACTTTCCAAAACCTCCGGATGCCTGTTCGCTATAGCCTCTATCTCACTGGGTCCTATTCTCTTTCCCGCCACCTTTATCGTATCATCCGCCCTACCAAGGATATACCAGAACCCATCCTCATCCACCAAAACCAGATCCCCATGATACCAAATACCCTCCCACTTGCTCCAGTAAGTCTCCAAGTATCTCTCCCTGTCCTTCCAGAAACCCCTCGTCATTCCCGGATTTAAATTCTTCACCCCCAGAAGGGCAACCTCCCCAATTACCTCTTTCCCCTCATCGTTTAAAGCTACCGCATGAACTCCGGGAACTGGGGTATTGAAGGAGGTGGGTTTTATGGGCTTTATAACCACACAACCTAAAATCCCTCCCGAGATCTCCGTACCGCCAGAATAATTTATTATGGGTTTTTTACCCTTCAGGACGTTTTCGAACGTCCAGTGCCAGGATTTCGGATCCCAAGGTTCTCCGGTTGAGCCCACCATCCTTAAGCTTTCCATCCCATAATTCTTAACGCTTTCGTCGGACATAATAGACCTTATTAGTGTTGGGGTTATCCCGAGTATGGTTATACCGTGTCTTTCCAACATCTCCCAAAGCCTTGAGGGTTTCGGATAAGTTGGTATCCCCTCAAACATAAACATCGTTGAGGAGTTTATTAAGGATCCTCCTATGAGCCAAGGTCCCATCATCCAACCTATATCCGTCATCCAGGTTATTACGTCGTTCTCCTTTATGTCAAAAAGGTGAAACATATCCTGGGCGGCCTTTATCATAAATCCAGCGTGGGTATGTAAAGCCCCCTTTGGCCTCCCCGTCGTTCCAGAGGTATAAATGATCATAAAGGGATGCTCTGGATCAAAGGGTGGAGCCTTAAATTCATCGCTCGCACTTTCCGTTAGCTTTTGATAATCCTCCTCAATACCCACCAGTTCAGCCTTATCCCTCCTAATAACTATAACCTTCTTTAATGTCGGGATCTCTGCGTAAGTCTCCCTTAAAACCCCCAGCATATTCACCTTTTCCCCCTTCCTCCTTGAGAAATCCACCGTTATCACCGCCTTAGCCTCCGCATCCTTCAACCTCGTAATTATCGGATTTGGACCAAAGCCGGAAAATAGGGGTACAGCTATCGCCCCTATCCTTGAGATGGCCAGTAGAGATATAGCAGTTTCGGGTATGAAGGGTAGGAAGATTCCCACCGCATCTCCCTCCTTTATCCCAATATCCCTCAATACATTGGACAACCTATTAACTTCCCTCAAAAGATCGCGGTAAGTGTATTTCCTCACCTCCCCATCCTCACCTTCCCATATTAGAGCCAACTTATCTGCAGGGTTCCTATCAAGGGCGTTATACGTCCAGTTAAGCTTCCCACCCACAAACCACTTAGGCCAAGGTTTACCCTCCGAAGTATCCAAAACCTTATGATACTTCTCAAACCAGACGAAATTTACCTCCTCAAAGAAGGAAGACCAAAACCACTCATAGTCGTAAAACGACCTTTGGAGGAATTCCCCATAATCCCCTATACCATACTTTCTCATATGCTTATATACATTTGAGTTTTCTATCCAGTCATCGCTCGGCACCCACATAGCGAAAATTTTAACACCGATAAATTTCTTAACTAAAACATCCCTTCCCATTGTTCTACCTTCGTTCGTCGATCCCCCAGGGTTTTACCCCTAACTTGCGATAGATGGGTTTATAATGTCAATTAGAAAGGGGACAAGGGCAGGTTTATCACGTTCCTATAAGGGATTGAAACAGGAGAGGGAGGCGGAGGTAAAAAGGAAAATAGATGAGATGTTTATTACGTTCCTATAATGGATTGAAACACAATATAAACGGCTTTACCCCCAATAAAGCGCAGGTTTATTACGTTCCTATAAGGAATTGAAGCAACTTTCAACTTTATAATACCTTCTTGTGAAAGTTGAAATCGGGGATTTGATAGATGCGGTTTTGCAAAATTTTGAGGTGGATAAGGAAAAAATAAAACTTCAGGACCCCATAGAACTCACAATAAAAATCATCCTTGAAAATCAGGCGCCAAATCCGAAGTCGGTGGAAACCGCCTTAAAAAACCTAAAAACCCAGTTTTCGGGTTGGGAAGAAGTTCTGAATGCTCCCGATTGGAAGGTTGCCATGGCGATAAGGGATGTGGGATACTCAAACTTAAAGACGACTTACATAAAGAACTTCTTAAAGTTCTGCGCCCAGCACAATTGGGACTTATACTGGATGAAAAACCTTTCCGTAAACGAGGCTTACGAGATCCTATCAAAAATCCAAAAGATACCCTCAAAGGAAATAAGGTATATCTTGGCGTTCGGTATAGGTATGCCCGCTTTTCCGACCGACCAGCATGTGAAGAGGGCTATAAGGAGGTTGGGGGTTTTGGGAAACAGTGCCACCGAAGAGCAAATAAGCAAATATTTTGAAAGCCTAAAGGATATAGACCACAGGAAGCTTTACGTAGCATTTAGGAAACTTGCGGATAAGATCTGTATGGCGAGGAAACCAAAGTGTTTGATTTGCCCAGTTTCCTCGTATTGCCATTCCGTAAGCCCATCCGTTGAATACATCAAGGTAAAGAAGTGAAAGTTAGGAACTTCACCATAATTGCTCATATAGATCACGGGAAATCTACCTTGGCGGACCGTTTTATTGAGATCTCCGGCGCAATAAGGCCCGAGAAGCATCAGGAGCAACTTTTGGACAGCATGGATTTGGAGAGGGAGAAGGGTATAACGATAAAGATGCATCCCGTTAGGTTAAACATGGGAGAGTACATCTTCCACCTCATAGATACGCCCGGACATGTGGATTTCTCTTATGAGGTTTCAAGGAGCCTTGCAGCGGTTGAAGGCGCCATACTCCTCGTTGATGCGTCGCAGGGGGTGGAAGCGCAGACAATATCAAATTTGTACCTTGCCCTTGAACAGGATCTTGAGATCATTCCCGTAATAAACAAAATAGACCTTCCCAATGCGGACATAGAGGGAACCGCAAAACAGCTTAGGGAACTTTTGGGAAACGTGGAGCCGGTTTTAATTTCCGCCAAAACTGGGCAAGGTGTTCCCGAACTCATAGAAAGGATAATTAAGGATATACCACCACCTAGGATCCTAAGCGATGAACCTCTATGTTTGGTGTTTGATGCGGTTTGGGACGATCATAGGGGGGCAATACCCTTTGTAAGGGTTTTCGGTGGGGAAATAAAGAAGGGGGATAGGATAGAGTTCGTCTCATCTTCGGAAGTCTTTGAGGTTTTGGAGGTAGGTTATATACTTCCGCCAAAGAGGTTTGTCCCTGCGGATAATCTGAGGGCAGGAGATGTGGGTTATATAGTGGCTAACATAAGGGATATCAGAAGCGCCAGGGTAGGGGATACGATAAGGTTGGAGGGTAGCAAGGTTCCACCCCTTCCAGGATATAAAGAGCCCAAGCCTATGGTTTGGGCTGGTATATACCCCATAAACAACGAGGATTATAACCCCCTTGCAAAAGCAATAGAAAGGCTAAGGCTCAACGATTCGGCCATAACCGTAAGCCCCGCCTACTCGCCCGCCTTGGGACTCGGATTTAAGTGTGGTTTCCTCGGATTACTTCACCTTGAGATCGTTAAGGAGAGGTTGAGGAGGGAATTTAACGTGGATGTGGTTATAACAACCCCCACAGTTGAATATAAGGTTATACATAGGGATGGGAGGGAGGAGATAATCATAAACCCAACGGATTTCCCAGACTATTATGAAAAAACCTTTGAACCTTACGTAAAACTCCAAATTTTAACGCCTCCGGATTACATAGGCCCCATAATGCAGATGGTGATCTCAAGGAGGGGTAAGCAAGTTGGTTTCCAATATCTTGGGGGAAAGGTGGTTATAATGGAATTTGAAATCCCACTTTCCGAGATCCTTTACGATTTCTTTGATACCCTTAAATCTATAAGCAGGGGATACGCATCCATGGATTACGAGCTGATAGGTTGGAGGGAGGGAGACCTCGTAAGGCTTGACATACTCTTGAACGGAGAAAAGGTTGATGCCTTCGGCGTTGTTGTACCAAGGGAGAAGGCATATTATGTTGGAAGGAGGCTCGTTGAAAAGCTCAGGGAGCTAATACCCAGGCAACTCTTTGAAGTGAATATACAGGCTGCGATATCAAAAAGGGTGATAGCGAAGGAGAGGATACCACCAATAAGGAAGGATGTGACCGCAAAGTGTTATGGTGGAGATGTGACGAGGAAGAGGAAGCTTTTGGAAAAGCAAAAGGAAGGTAAAAAGAAACTTAAGCAGATAGGTAAGGTTGAGGTTCCTCAGGAAGCCTTCATGGCCCTCCTTTCCTCCGAAAAGGTTAAGGAGAATGATTGAAAACTTTTTTCGTGCCCTATGGATCCTTACCCTCCTTTTTATCCTCGCCAACTTCTCCATCAAAAGGGAGATAAAACCCACGGTTCTTTTGGATAAATCTTATAGCTCAAGGGTGATCTTTGAAGACCTTAAAGCTTACGAGGATGCGTTTTTAAGGAAAGGGTTCAGGGTTGTAAGCTTTGGATCGGATAGTTTAAGCGATATTGGTGGGGAGATAGGGAAGGCGGATTGCCCTTGCATCCTTATAAGTGATGGGCTAAATAACTCTCCAAACGACCCCATCTCCGCCAGCATAGGAAAACCCATATATATCCTTATACCCAAATACAAGGAACCCCCCGTTCTTATAAGCGAGGTAAGATTAAGGAATCCCCCAAGAATCGGAGAATTTGAGGAAATCAAAATATCCCTAACCTCAGAACTGAACGATAGCATCACTCTATATTTCAACCGTAAGAAGTATTCAAGTTTTGCCAAGTCTTCCGCCACTTTCAGGTTGGGACCCTTTTCCGAAAGGAACACGATATCAATAAAAATTAGGGGGGATTCCATAAGGTTTTACACGTATTCCCCGAAGGAGGGGAAAACCGCGTTTGTAATTTATAAGTTATCCCCCTTCGTTAGGTTTTTGAGGGGGAAGTTTCCGGATGCGGAAATTCTTAAGGAGGAACCGAAGGGAAATTACAACCTCCTAATCCTCATATCTCCGAGAAAAATAGACTTTAATAAACCTTCTGTGGTTTTCGTGGATGAGAATACGGAGGGGTTTAGGAAAAGGGTGGGGGAGTTTTTCCTGAGGGGAGATCTCCCGCCCCTAAGGGAGATCTATGAGCCTACCTTTAAACCGGACAAAATATACGAAAGATTTGAGAATTTACCTATAATCGCGTTAAAGGGTAAGAGCCTTTTGGTGTTATCGCCGGACCTTTGGAAGGTTTGGCTTGCGGATGGAGAATACTTTAAGAGGTTCTCGGAGTATTTGGATGAAAACTTTAAGGTTTTCGTTGAAGTTTTTACGGAAAAGGCAGTATATTTTCTTGGGGATGTTGCGGAGGTTTTCATATCCGGATATGGCTTTGATGCCTTTTCGATAAATAGCAGGAAATTCCCCTTTGAAGGTTTTCACACTTATAGGTTTGCGGTGAAGGATACCGGTGAAATCTCCTTAAAATTTGAGTTCTTCAGGAAGGGGGATAAAATTTCCACAAGAACCCTAAAAATTTATGGATTGCCCTATGTATCGGAGAAGAGAAGACTCGGGGTTGATACAAGCCTTCTGAAAAATTTGGCGCAAGTTTCCGGCGGAGGGATCCTTAAAGACACTTCCGAAGCCTTTAACCTAAAATTTTATAAAAAAATATACATATCGGATTTTTATCCCATCTTCCTTCTTGCGTTCCTTTTTATGCTCCTTGATTGGGGAATAAGGAGGTACAGGGGGAAGGTATGAGGGTTTTAGCTTTTGTACCGTTGGGTCCCCCCTACGCTGGTCCGGAGGTTTCAAACTCAATACTCTTAAAGGATTGTCCATGCGAGCTTATCAAAATAAACACATCCTTTCAGAGGAACAACGCCGACAAGGGAAAGGTAACCCTAAGGGCGATCCTTTCTTACTTGAGAAACATATTGAGGTTAATTTGGGCTCTATTCCGCTTTAGGCCGGAGGTATTTTATTACAACATTAGCGCCACACCTCTTGGTGCTATAAAGGATTTTGTGGTTATAAGCATTGTAAGGCCCTTTGTTTGGAGGGTGGTTGTACATATGAGGGGGGGACACTTTGGAAGGTTTTACAGATCCGCGAATCCAATAATTAAGCTTTTGGTGAGGTGGTACCTTTTAAAGTGCGATAGGTTAATAGTCCAATCCGAAAGATTGAAGGAACAGTTTTTTAATATATTCCCGGAAAGTAGGATATTCGTCGTTCCGAATCCGGCAAGCGGGGAATTTTTTAATCTAAAGCCAAACCTAAAGGGTAAGGACATCCTTTTTGTGGGGCATCTTTCAAAGGCGAAGGGTTGGACGGACCTTTTAAAGGTTTTACCCGAGGTTTTAAAAATTCATCAGGATGCGAGGGTTATAGCGGTAGGAAGCAAGATAAAGAAGGAGACAAACATCCTTTGGCTTAAAGATGAGGATCCAGACGAAGTTTTTGAGCAATACATAAGGAAAAATCACCTTGAGGATAGATTTGAGTTTTACGAGAACATTTATGGCAAGGAAAAGGTTGAAATTTTTAAAAGGGCTTCCCTTTTTGTTTTACCTTCATACTCCGAGGGTTTCCCTATGGCGGTTCTTGAAGCTATGGCCTGCGGTCTTCCCGTAATCTCAACAAACGTGGGAGCGATACCCGAATTCTTACCAAAAGAAAACCCCATTCTTGAGCCTGGAGATTTGGAGGGTCTAAAGGGGGCAATATTGAAACTTTTGAACGATGAAAGCTTGAGGCTTAAACTTTCAAAAATAAACAGGGAAAAGGCAAGGGAATTTGAAGAAGATAAAGTGAGAAAAGGGTTTTGGGAGGTCATAATCGGGAGATGATAATATTTACAAGCGTTCGTCGATGTGGGGGGTGTTGATGGGGGAAAGGGAGGGGTTGAAAGGGTAGGGTTCAAAAAATTCAATACTGATGGGTGAAAGAGGGGTGTATTTTCTTTGTCTTGATTTTATTGAATATTTTGGAGGTTAGGTTCAAGAAACTTAATACTGACGGGCGTTCGTCGATCCCCCAGGGTTTTACCCCCAACCGGCGATCGACAGGTTTATAATATCAACTTCCGTATGTTAGGTGAGTGCGGGTGAGGTCAAGGAAACCCTTATGGGTATTGGGAATTTTGGGGATAAAAAGAAAAAGGGATAAGGTCAGGTTTATTACGTTCCTATAAGGGATTGAAACTCCAGACAAAGTGGAACCGTCAGATCCGAAGTGGTGTTTATTACGTTCCTATAAGGGATTGAAACTGGAATGGATTTTGATATAGAACAGTTCCTTGACGAGTTTATTACGTTCCTATAAGGGATTGAAACCACGACGATCAATTTTGAGGTTCCGATACAATATGCAGGTTTATTACGTTCCTATAAGGGATTGAAACGTAGTAGGTTCCTCTGGAACTGGAAAATCATACACTAGTTTATTACGTTCCTATAAGGGATTGAAACCAAAATTTCCGCCCGCAAGTCGTCATTGTTAACTTTCATCTCGTTTATTACGTTCCTATAAGGGATTGAAACCCCCAAAGGTTCCCAAACTATTCCATACTATGGACGGGTTTATTACGTTCCTATAAGGGATTGAAACTTAGTGTATGTTGGCGATAGTAAAAGCATGCTCCGGGTTTATTACGTTCCTATAAGGGATTGAAACTCTTCCCTATCTCTCAATCAGGTTTTGTTTTACCCTCCACGTTTATTACGTTCCTATAAGGGATTGAAACAGCTTTTCCCGGAGGTATTGATTTAAAAAAAAAGAGTTTATTACGTTCCTATAAGGGATTGAAACAACAACAAATAGTAGAAGGCGCATTCACTATTCACGAGTTTATTACGTTCCTATAAGGGATTGAAACTTTGTGATTGTTGCTTATATGGATATAAATAGGAGGTGTGTTTATTACGTTCCTATAAGGGATTGAAACCCTTAAGATGTTGAAAAATATCGTCTATATGATGAACTTCTGGTTTATTACGTTCCTATAAGGGATTGAAACTATATGTAAAGCGTCTAACTGTGTAGAGTGTGAGCAGTTTATTACGTTCCTATAAGGGATTGAAACAAGAGATGATGGGCGGAGATATTATAGAAAAGGCGCACGTTTATTACGTTCCTATAAGGGATTGAAACAGCTAGTAACGCCTTCTGATATACCTACCGCAGATAGTTTATTACGTTCCTATAAGGGATTGAAACCACTTGCTATTGTGAAGAATGTGAGGGGAAAATATGTGTTTATTACGTTCCTATAAGGGATTGAAACGAGGATAGGGTATATCAAAGGGAGAAAGAGCTCAGACGTTTATTACGTTCCTATAAGGGATTGAAACTCCATGCGCCTTTTGATTTCATTTACAAGGGAAGGGTCGTTTATTACGTTCCTATGAGGGATTGAAACATCGCTTCCTTCAAAAGAAATTTAACGATTGGTCCCTTAAGTTTATCACGCTCCTATAAGGGATTGAAACTATTTTCACCGTATGTGATGAAGAGACCGGAAAGAAGAAATACGGGGGAATTTGCGTAATATCAGATGTAAAGGCTTACATACACTTTTAATATCCACAATACAACGCAAACGTAAGCTCCCGCTACCACATCGTCTAAAACTATCCCCAAACCTCCTCCCAAATTCTCCACATCCCTTATTGGGAACGGCTTTAAAATATCAAAAAACCTAAAAAGGATAAATGCAAGAGCGAGGTTTTTAAAATTGGGTTCAAGGTTAAATGTTGAAACGAAAAACCCAACGATCTCATCAATCACCACTTCCTTAGGATCCTTTTCCCCCCTTTTCTTTGAGACAAAATCCGCGGATATAACCCCAAAAACAAACAAAAGGAAAAATATAATGGTAAAGGAAAAAGGATCCCTCGCCAAGAGGATAAATGGAATTGCCCAAAGGCTACCCAAAGTTCCAGGAAAGTACTTCACTTTGCCTACGAATAAGCCCGTTGCTATACCTTCAAGTATTTTTCCCACCAAGCCAAGTATCTTTTCAACCTATCTATCCTCAGATCGGGCGGACCGCTCCTTGAAAGCCCATGACTCGTCTCCTGCGGATACCTAACGAAAACAACCTCCCTACCCAAGATCTTTAAAGCCTTAAACAACTGCTCCGCCTCGGATATCGGGCACCTATAATCTCCCTCGCTGTGTATTATCAATAGGGGTGTTTTTATATTCTTTGCCAACCTTAAAGGGGATCTTTCCCAAAGCTTTTCTATCCTATCCCAAAAATCCCCCTCCCAATATTGGTCAGGTGAAAACGTAAAATCCGCGGTCCCCATCATGGATATAAGGTTTACAACGCTCCTGTCGGTTATCGCCGCTTTAAAGATATCCGTATTCCCTATAACCCAATTGGTCATATATCCCCCATAGCTCCCACCCGTAATCCCAAGCCTATCAACATCAACAAAGGGTAATCCCCTTATGAAATTTACAACGGACATGATATCGATATAATCCAGATTTCCCCAATCACCTTTTATTGCGCTCGCAAACTTTTCCCCATAACCCTTACTTCCCCTTGGGTTTGAATATACAACTATGTATCCGTTGGATGCGGTAGTTTGAAGCTCGTGGAAGAAAACGTTCCCGTAGCACATATGTGGTCCTCCGTGTATATATAGTATGGTGGGGTATTTGAGATCCGGGTTGAAATCTGAGGGTTTTAAGATCCATGTGTGTATCTTTGCATCGGCGGAGTCAACCCAAAACTCCTCCGGATCCGATACCTCAACCTCCTCTATCCACCCGTTGAATTTGGAAATCCTTTTGACTTCTCCGTCGTAAATCCAAAGCTCGGGTGGAAGCGTGGGTGTGCTTGCGGAAAATATAAAGGTTTTTCCGTCTGTATCAAAGGAGGAGATCCCTCCCCTGAATTCAAACAACCTTCCAAAGTTCCCATCCAAATCCGCCCAATATATTACCGCGTTCCCAAATTCCGTTAAAATAAAGTAAAACTTTCCCTCGGAGAATCTAACCGGGATCCCTTCACCCTCCCCAGTATCGCCCAAAATATAATAGCCAACGCTGTTATCGATCTTTTCCGTTCTGTTTCTTGCACCCTTTCCGATCTCATAAACCCAAAGCCCTATATTTTTCGTTCCCCAGTCGTCATTCGGATCATCATGCCCCAAAAACATCAAAATTCCCTTTGATACAAATCTTAAATAATTCTTCGGACCCTCAACCGGAGTTATATCCGAAATCTCTCCGCTTTCAAGGTTGTAAAGTTTTATGTATGTTCTATTTTCCCTCTCCTCCGGGTCATAACACAGGAACGCTAAGGACTTTCCATCCGGGGAAAAGGTGGGTGATGAATGCCAAAACCTTTTATCGCTTGGAATTTCCGAAACTTGCCCACTTTCAACATCCACCAAAAATATTTTGGGCCTTTTATCCAAAAAATATCCAAAGCCGTCAAGCCTATAAAACTGTGTCCTTATCTCAAGGGGAGGGTTTGAAAGGTTTTTCTCCTTCCTCTGTTTTACGCTCTCTTTTTTTAGATGCTCTAAACTTTCCATAAATACCACTGCCAAAAGTTTCCCATCAGGCGAGACCATATACTCAAATATTGAACCTTCCGGAAGGTTTGTTATTTTCTCCGCCTCACCCCCATCCCTCCTCAAAAAGTATATCTGCTGGTTCTCTTCCCTCTTTGAAACGAAGAATATCCCCTTTCCCAAAGGGTGCCACTTGGGCATTGAATCCGAATTCCCCGAAGTTATTTTCCTTATTTCCCCACCCGAGTATAGGTAGATGTTGGTTATGTATCGGTTCTTTTCCCCGTCTATCTCCTTAAGGGTAAAAACCGCCTCGTTTTTCAACATCTCGACCGAAGAAACTGCCTTTATTTTAAGAAGATCTTCAACCGTTATTTTTGCCATCGTTTGGGTATTATACCGTCGCTCATCCGAACTTTCCCGTTATATAGTCCTCCGTGAGCTTTTCTTTGGGTTTGACGAATATTTGCTTTGTTTCCCCGAACTCTACGAGGCTTCCGTTATGGAAAAATGCGGTATAATGGGAAACCCTCGCCGCCTGATGCATACTGTGTGTTACCAAAACTATGGTTATGATTTTTGAAAGCTCTGACAGAAGATTCTCTATCTTTGCGGTTCCTATTGGGTCTATTGCGCTTGTGGGTTCATCAAACAACAGAACCTCCGGATCCACCGCAAGGGCCCTTGCTATGCAAAGCCTCTGCTGTTGCCCACCGGAAAGGGAATAAGCGTGATCCTTCAACCTATCCTTCACCTCGTCCCATAATGCCGCCTTTATTAGGGAATCCTTTACCTTCTCGTAAATGAAGTCCTTATCCCTTATCCCCCTTATCCTCAGACCGTAAGCGACGTTCTCAAATATGCTTTTAGGGAAAGGGTTGGGTTTTTGAAAAACCATACCCACCTTTGACCTGAGCTTTATTAGATCGTAATCCTTGGAAATGATGTTTTCCCCATCAAGCAAAACCTCCCCCTCCGCCCTCGCCCCTTCTATCCCCTCATACATCCTATTCAAAACCCTTATAAACGTCGTTTTCCCACAGCCCGAAGGTCCGATTATTGCTGTTATTGCATTCTCGTAAATCGGCAAACTTATGTTAAACAGAACCTGCTTGTAGCCATAGTAGAAATTCAGATTTCTCACATCAATTTTTGCTTTCATAAGGGGAAAATTCTAACCCCGTTTTCACCCTTATAATACCCAACCTATGATAAGTATCCTTTTAATTTCCTACGGACCTTCCCTCTACACCTTAAAGGGTGTGAGGAGGACCATATCCGCAATAGCCCCAAACTACGTGATGGGGCAGTACAGTTCCTTCGCCTTCGTGCTCAACTTCTCGCAGGCATACGGCTGGATAGCCAACGAGCTCCCGTTCAGAGATATAACAAACACGGGGCAGGAGAAAGATTATATAGACGGCTTCTACTCCGCGAGTGACCTCTTCGGCATAGGGTACGGGCAGAGGTTCCTTGAACTTGCGATAATGGGCTCTTACCACTTTGACGGGTGGGATAAAAACAATCCCAATAACGACAGGGTGTACCCCGACAACCTCCACTCCCACGGATGGGGAGATCTGTACCTTGCGGGTAAGCTCATCTTTCCAATACACTTTGAAAACATCTCCTTCTCCCTCGGTGTTGCGGGACTCTACTTTACTCCCGGGATCTCAAACATAAAGATAGCCCATTTAAGGGACACATCCCGAGATAAATTTATATCCGACTCCAGAGGTTGGTACCAGAAGGGTGGGGTCTTTAGAACCTTCACTTACGGGGATCAGGGTTATGCGGTAAGGGGCCTATTTACCTTCCTCCCAAACAACAAATACCTACAAATAAACCTGAACTACGGCTATAGTACAAATAACCTTTCGGATGACAAAGACGATCAGATCTTTTACGGTGGTTCCATTATGGCCACCCTTCCCGGTTTCCATCCCTTCTTTGAGGTTTCCCTTGAGGACTTTTACAAGGATAGGACTTGGGGTTCTCCTTTCTATATAACGGGCGGTATGAACCTTGATGCGGGAGGATTCATAATAACCGTAGGGGCGGAAAAAGTTTTCTGGTTTGATGGCAATAATATAAACGATACGAGAGACCCTGATAACATAAAGGACTACTCTTATGTCCTCGTGGATGCCAGCACAAGGAAGCAGGAAATGACAAAACCGGACTCTTGGTTTAACAGGTTCTGGAATCCAGACTTTGCCCTCTGGCTCGGTCTGAGCTACACCTTTGTTCCGCCGGTTGAGAAGAAACCCGAGAAGGAAAAGCCCCAACCCACTTATATCGCCGGTGTCGTGTTTGACAAAGCATCCGGAAAAACCCTCGGTAACGTTAAGGTTTTACTCAAAGAAATGGACGTATCGGTCATAACTGGAGATGATGGAGCTTATAAATTTGAAAACGTCAATCCCGGCTCCTACACTTTGATCTTCTCCGCACAAAATTACACCACAACCACTAGAATTGTGGATGTAAAACCCGGACAGCCCGCAATAGTAAACGTTGAACTCGTACCAGCAAAAGCGACGTACATAACCGGCATAGTTTATGATAGGGAAACAAACAGGCCCATAGGTGGGGCGAGGGTTTTGGTTAAGGAAACGGGAGCGGAGACTATAACCCAAGATGACGGAGCTTACAAGATAGAGAACATAACCTCCGGCGCATATACCTTGATCTTTAGCGCCCCCGGTTATCAATCCTTCTCCGTATCCGTTGCGGTAGAGGATAAGCCGGTGGTAAGGGACGCTTACCTCGTAAAGGGTGCGGAGGTGCAAAAGGCCGAGGTAAAGGCGGGTTCAATATTGGGTGTTGTCACGGATAAGGAGAAGGGGACTCCTATAAGAGGCGTGAATGTTGTTTTGAAGGAGACGGGCCAGAGCATAACAACGGACAGGAGCGGTTCCTTTAGGTTTGACAACTTAAAACCCGGCGCATATACCATCTCCTTTGACGCGGAGGGATACCTTGATTATTCGGAAATTGTTAATCTCGCGGAGGGGCAAACCTACACGATGAGGGTGGCTTTAACTCCGGTTCCCAAGAAGAAGGGGGCAAATCTCCTTGGTAAGGTTTCCGATGCGGAAAGTGGTAAGAGCATAGCGGGTGCGGTGGTGAGCATCGAAGGGGTAACATCCGCAACCACAGACAACGAAGGAATATATAGGATAGAGAACGTACCTGTCGGAACCTACACCGTTAAAGTGAGCGCCATTGATTACCAAACCTACACGGAGGTTATAAAGCTCAGCGAGGGGGATAACTTAAAGAACTTCTCCCTACGGCCTTCCGTTATAAGGGGTAGCCTGATTATAACCGTCGTTGATAAGGATAACAAGAAGCCCGTTTCCGCAACGATAATATTCGAGGGGCAGAACATCGGACCCTACGAGACCGATCCAACCTCCGGTTCCGTAACCGTTAAGGACATACCCGTAGGAAGTTATAACCTTAGAGTAAAGGCAAAGGATCCCGCATACGCCGAGCAGGTTAGGGTGGTGGTGGTTGAGAGGGGAACAAAGGAGGTGAGCTTTGAGCTTGTAAAGAAGGGAACAGAGATAACCTTCAGGAACATATACTTTGACCTGAACAAGGCTACCCTTAAACCCGAGGCAGAACCAGCTTTGAGGGAAATATGCACCTTCCTTAAGGAAAACCCGGACGTCATAGTTGAGATACAGGGACATACGGATGAAAGGGGATCAGAAACTTACAACCTCAGGCTCTCTCAGGCTAGGGCCGAGGCTGTAGTGGATTGGCTCGTAAATAACGGGTGCGCCGAAAGCGGAAGACTTGTGGCCAAAGGTTACGGTGAAAGCATGCCCGTGGTTAGGAACGCCAAAACCGAGGCCGAACATGCCCTCAACAGGAGGGTGGTGGTAAAGGTCCTCGGTATAAAGAAGTAAGGAAAAACCGAGGAAAAACTTTGGGGGGGACTTTAGTCCCCCCTTTTTTTATTCTATATCAAGATCCACGACATCCGCCAGGACGTTTATCCTTTCCCTTACTCTTTCCACCTCTTTTAAATCAACATCTACCATCGCAAAACCTTCCCTTTCCCCCAACCTAACGAGTACCTCCCCAGCTGGAGAAATAACCGAAGAATTACCCCCATACACTATACCCTTCTCCTCCCCCACCCTATTGCAACCCACGATAAAGATCCCGTTTTCCGCGGCCCTTGAAACGAGCATAGAGTTCCATACCCCAATTCTAGTTAGGGGCCATTGGGCGGGTATAAAAATTATCTTAACACCGTTCAAGGCGAGCTTTCTAAAAGCTTCTGGAAACCTAAGGTCGTAGCAAATTTGCAGGGAGAACTTAAAGGGATTGCCTCCAATTTCCACTTCGAAGAGCTTTAGAGACCTTCCGGGTTTGAAAATTTCCCCCTCGCCAAAGGGTTTAAAAAGGTGAGCCTTATCGTAGTAAAAGATCCTATCCCCCAAAATAAAAAACGCGGTGTTGTATATCCCATCATCCCTCCTTAATGCCATAGAGAAGACGAGGGACTTTCCCGTTTCCCTTGAAAGTCCCCTTAAAAATCTCAGGCTTTCACCGTTTATACCCTCCGCGTTTTCCGCAACCTCCTTGTATCCCGTCGTCAGAAGTTCCGGAAATACGAATATATCAGCAGAGTTTTTCCTAACCAAAAACTCCACCTTTTCTAAAACCTCCCTTTTATTCGTGGTATCAATTTGCCCAAGAGCCACCCTCATTTTCGCATTATAATTAAAACAAAAAACGCCAAGATCTGGGAAATCAAAGCAAAGGCAAGGAGATAATAAGCTGATAGCTCATAAAGAAAGCCAAAAACTGCACTTCCCAAAAACCAAGATACGCCGTATATTGTATGGAATACACCGAACGCCCCTGCCCTCCTTTCCTTAGGCACAATATAAGCAACCGCCGACTTAAGCACGGTTTCGTGTATCCCCATAACAAAACCCCAAAGGGAAACCGCCGTTATAACGGAAGGGACGCCCTTAAAGAGAAAACCAAAAAGGGTTATGGGTGCGGAAAGGATGGGTAGTAAGAATAGTATCCTCAGCTTGAATCTATCGAAGGAAAAACCCGCAAAGAGTCCAAAGATCGCGTCCAAACCCATTGCTAAGGCAAAGAGGAGGGGAATAGTTTCATCTTGAAGGGTACCCGTACTCTTTAAATGATATGATAAAATTTGGAAGTTGGGGAAACCGAGGACGGTGAGAAAAACGAAAATTAGATAAAGCTTAAAGGAACTTGCGGGGAAAATTTCAATTTTCTCCCTTTTAGCCTCTATCCCCTCGGGTTTTGGGTAAAGGAAGATGGATAACGTTAAAAAAGATAAGCTTATTATGGCGGGGATTCCCAAAAATAGGAAAGCTTCATGGTAATTCTTTGATCTTGCGAGGACAAAGGCGACAAAGAGGGGACCGAGAACCGCCCCTATCTGATCCAAAGCTTCATGTATGGCAAAACCCTTACCCAAACCGATGTTTGAAGATGCAAAGGATATTATTGTATCCCTCGCGGGAGCTCTTATAGCCTTTCCCAACCTTTCAGAAATTATCAGAAAGGAGGCAAATTCCCAGCTTTTTGCGAAGGAAAGTAGGGGAACGGACAAAAGGTTTAAAAGGTATCCCAAAAATGCCAAGGGCCAATATAGCTTTGTTTTATCCGCTATGTAGCCGGATATGAGCCTAAAACCATATCCCACAAACTCCCCTATTCCCCCCACAAGCCCCACGATCCATGCGCTCGCACCCAAGGTGTAAAGGAAAGGTCCGGTTATCCCCCTTGCCCCTTCGTACGTTATATCCGCAAAGAGGCTAACGATTCCTAAAAGGAAGATGAAAGTCAGGGCTTTGCTTCGCATTTTTTATAATTTCAATCTCCGCCTTCCAAATTTCTATTCTCGCCCTTTTCTTCAGGATCTCTCCCTCGATTTCCCTAAGTGTCCTCCAGTTTATGTATAAGTTCACGGAGCTTAATAGGAGCCAAAATACCGCAAAAATATAAAGCCCGAGTATTATGTACCTCACTTTTCAACTATGACCACGTCCTCTTCCTCAACCGGGTCCGTCTCGGGTAATCTAACCTTTACCACCTGCCTTTCCGTTGTAGTTATGGTTTTCCCCACAAAGTTCGCAAATATCGGAAGCTCCCTCCACCCCCTGTCTATCAAGACGCACAACTTTATGCTCCTTGGCCTTCCAAATTCAAATATATGCTCCATCGCCGCCCTTACCGTCCTCCCCGTATATAAAACATCATCAACCAAAAGTATATCCCTCCCCTCAACGGAAAAAGGAATATCGCTCCCCTTAACCTGAGGCACCTCCGCGACCAAAGAAAGATCATCCCTATAAAAGGTTATATCTAGCTCCCCCATCTTCAAATCAACCCCCGCATACTCCTTAATGTATTTCGCTATCCTCCTTGCGAGAAACACCCCCCTAGTTTTTATCCCTATTATCGCCAAGTTGTCTAGATCCTCGTAATCTTCCCAGATCTGAAGGGCGAGCCTCCTGTATATCCTATCCATCTGCTTGGAATTCAAAAGGACGTACATAGGAGGGAATTTTAAGGGGGCATACCAACTAAGGATTTCAGGGTTTTAACCTCATCCTCCCTCAAATACCTCCATTTCCCCACATCCAGATCCAACTTTACGTTCCCATAAAAAACCCTCTTTAACCTCAAAACCTTTAAGTTAAATTTCTCCGCCATCCTCCTTATCTCCCTGTATTTTCCCGTCTTCAACACCACAAAAAGCCTATTTTTCCCCAAGATTTTACATTCCACCGCCCTCAGAATTTCCCCCCTATCCTCCACCCCCTCCAAAAAACCCTTAACCACCCCCTCATCTACATTACCCTCTACCTCAACCACATAACCCCTCCTTATACCGTATTTTGGATGGGTTAACCTGTGTATAAGCTCCCCATCGTTTGTAAGGAGCAAAAGTCCCTCGGAATCCTTATCTAACCTACCCACCGCGTTGAGATCTTTAAATTTTTCGGGTAAAATCTCGTATATGGTCCTGTTGAATCTATCCGCCTTTGATACCACATAACCCCTGGGCTTGTAAAATGCAACATATACAAAATTTACGAACCTTTTCGGCTCAAGATTTTCCACCTCAACCCTCTCATCCCCCTTCAAAACCATCATAGGTTGCCTTACAACCTCGCCGTTTACGCGTACTTTTCCCTCCATTATGAGATCCCAAGCCTTCCTCCTTGAGATCCCATAAAACCTCTGAACATACCTCAAAAGCCTCATATAACCCTTATCCCAAACCTACCACAAAATTCACTTCTCTCCTCGGGAAAATCCGACCTATAATGCACCCCCCTACTTTCCTCCCTCAAAAGGGCGGATAATGCTACCCAGTGTGCCAAATTCCCCAACCCCCAAAAATTTTTAAGATTTTCAACCGCATAGCTCAAGTCCTTACCCTCCCTCACTACCCCAACGTACGCATCCATAATTTTCCTCACTTCTTGAATATTCTCCTTCCCCTCCTTAAACTCCACCTCCAATATCTTCAAAAAGTTAAATTCCTCCCATTCGGATAAGTTGTTTTCTATATCAATGGCTACCCTATACCCGAAAACCAAACCCTCCGCTAAGGAGTTTGAGGCGAGCCTGTTCGCCCCATGAACCCCGGTATCCGCGCACTCCCCAACCGCCCAAAGCCCCTTAACGTTTGTCCTACCCCACGCGTTCGTCCTTATCCCACCTATGCTATAATGTGCCGCCGGCTCTATTGGGATCCTATCCCCGAAGATCTCCATAAATTTCGTTGCTATTGGGAATCTCTCCAAATCCACCCTTGAAACATCAAGAAAAACCTTACCGTATCTCTTAGTAAAATTGTAAATAAACCTCGCGAGCTCATCCCTCGGAATTAGCGGATTCACTATCTCCCTCCCCTCCTCATCCACGATCTTCGCGCCCGCCCCCCTTAAAGCTTCGGTTAGAAGTACTGGGGGATCCATAGGCACCACCGTTGGATGGAACTGGACAAACTCAAGATCCGAGAGGTAAGCTCCCACCCTCGCTCCCATAATTATCCCTTCTCCTACGCTTGAAGGGGGGTTTGTCGTTTTACCCCAAAGGGCGGAATATCCCCCCGTTGCCAGCACGACATTTTTCGTCTCAATAAACTCCCCGTTTGAAAGTTCAACCCCCACCACCTCCCCCTTTTCAACCCTTAAGGAAATTGCCTTCCCATAAAACCTGTCAATGTGTTTTGTCTTTTCAATTAAAAACTCAAGGATCCTTTTACCCGTCTCATCCCCTAAGTTCCAAACCCTTGGTACGCTATGCCCCGCCTCCAAATGGGGTTCTGGATTGAACCTAAACCCCATAGATATAAGCATATTCACCACAATTGGGGCATAATGCGTTAATACCACCACCGCCCTCCTATCGTTTAACCCCCTTCCCACCCTTAAAGTGTCCTCATAATGTAAAATTGGGGAATCGTGTAAGCCTAAGGATGCAGCAACTCCCCCCTGAGCCCAATACGTATTTGCCAGATTTTCCTCCCTTGGAGCTACTATAAGAACTTTAAGTTTTTTAAAGTTTAATGCGGTCCAAAGCCCAGCTATTCCACCACCCACAACCACAACATCATACATTTAAAATCCTCCTTACGACCTCCGCATCATCAAAGGGATACTTTACCCCCTTTATCTCCTGATAGTTCTCATGACCCTTTCCCAAAATAGCAATAACATCCCCCTTTCTTGCCATGCTCAAAGCGAAGGATATTGCCTCCTTCCTATCCGGGATCCTGTAATATTTCTTTTCCTTTATCCCCCTCGCGATATCATCTATTATCTTTTCTGGGTCCTCAAAGCGCGGATTGTCCGAAGTTAAAATTATGATATCCGCAAATTTTTCCGCGGTCTCACCCATAAGGGGCCTTTTACCCTCATCCCTGTTCCCACCCGCCCCAAAAACCACTATCAACCTCCCCGAAAACCTCCTAAGCTCCTTAAGCACCTTTTCCATAGCGTCAGGTGTATGGGCGTAATCTACGAAAACATGAAAATCCCCGGAAAATACCCTCTCAAGCCTCCCTTTAACCCCCCTAAAATTCTTCAATACCCTTCTTACACATTCGTCTGGAATATTAAAAATTTTTGAAACCGCATACGCGGAAGTTATATTATATGCGTTATATTCCCCCAAGAGGCCACACTCAAAAACCTCACCGTTTATATCCAAAACTAAACCCCAGATAGAATGCTCTAAGATCCTAAAGGAAAATTCCCCATTTTTCCCGTAGGTGATCACCTTGGCGCGGGTTGATCTAATAAATTCCCCCGAGTAAGGGTCGTCGGAATTTATAACCGCAAAGGCATCCTCATCAAGCATCCTAAAAAGTTTCAACTTTGCATTCAGGTAGTTCTCCATACTTCCGTGGTAATCAAGGTGATCCCTACTTAGGTTCGTGAAGACCCCAACCTTGAACTTTATCCCATCAACCCTACCCTGATCCAAACCTATGGATGAAACCTCCATAACAGCAAATTTCCCCCCTGCCCTCCTTGCCCTCCCCAAAATTCTAAAAATATAGAACCTCTCGGGCGTAGTAAGCTTTGAAGTTTTAACTTCCGTCAAGTCATCCCAAATAACCGTCCCTATAAGGGCGGTTTTACCGGCGCATGAACTTAAAATCTCCCTGATTATAAAGGACGTGGTGGTTTTCCCGTTCGTACCCGTTATCCCCACTATTTCCATGTCATCGAACTTGTATAACCTTTCCGCCCATTCCTCCGCGGTTTTCCTAGTATTCCCGCTAACTATTTGCTCAACCTTTATATCCAACCTCTCGGGGGTTATTACGAGTTTTGCCCCCCTCCTTACAGCCTCCTCCACATCCTTCAAATTATCAAAGCTCCTTCCCCTTATCACAACAAAAATATCCCCCTCCTTAATGTCTTCAACAAAATGGGATATATCCTGATACAAGATTAAATTTTAACGGTGTTATAATTTCGGGTCGTGGATATAGCGGAAAGGTTAAAGGGGCTCCTGAGGGAGTTTAGGGAAATGGGTTATTCTTTTGATTACAAGTTTAATAGAGGGGCAAGCGATAAGAACCTTGAGGGGTTATCCGAAAAACACGCGGAACTTCTGAAAAAATACAACGGATTTTATATAAAATTCGGGGAAAGATATTTCAAGCTACTTTCCACAAAAGAGATAGCGGAAGGAAGGGGGGAAAGGATTCCCTTCGTTGAGATAGACGGAGAAAAAATATATTACCAGGAAAATGGGGATTTTGAGGGAATTTTTTGGGAGAAACTTGAAAGCTTCCTTTCTTCCATAAAGGGGAGCTTGGTATTGAGGGGTGAAGAATTGGCAAAACTTGACCTATCAAGGTTAAAAGGGATAAAGAAATTAAAGCTCATCCTTTCCGGTGAAAGTGTTGATCTTTCTCCAATTTCTGCCCTTGAGGATCTTGAAACCCTCGAGATTGAAAACCTTGAGGATTTAGAAGCCTTCAACAATGTATCTTCCAATTTGAAATTTTTAAACATAAGGAATCTCACCTACCTTCGCGGGTTCTCTTGGTTAGGCGGATTAAAGAACTTGCTTGAGATAAGGATAGATGGGATCTCGGTCATTTACCTAAAGGGTGAAATAGACCTTTCCCCATTTAATTGGAAGATCCTAAGGTTGAGGAACGGAGTCCTTTCCGATGAACTTGAAGTTTTGAAATTACCGAGGAGTATGAGGATCCTTGAGATGTCAAACCTTTCTATAAAGGCTCCTCCGAAGATCATATCCAATGGGCTTTTGGAGTTGGATATGAGGGGGAACGGGATGGAAGAACCGGAAAACTTAGCCCTCATTTCCACCTTAACCGACCTTGACCTTTCGGATAACAGGATAAAAAACCTCGATTGGTTGTGCCCCCTTAGGAACCTCGAAACGCTGATCCTGAACAACAACATATTGGAGGAATTTTCTCCCCCTTGTATCCTGCAAAACCTTTACAGGCTTGAAATTAAGGGGAATCCAATAAGGAAAATTGATAGGACAAAGCTCCCGAACTTAAGGGTATTGATGAGCTGATGAAAATAGGGATCCCCCTATTATCCTTAGGAAGCTACGGGGGTGTAAGGAAGATAGTGGAGATATCAAATTATTTAGCGGAGAAAAATGAAGTTTGGATCCTGTACCCAAGGGGTAGGGGGGAAACGCCTTTCAAAATTTCGCCAAAGGTAAAGCTCGTTGAGAGCCCATTTAAAAACAGATTTTTGCATCTAATATACTGCATAAATATGCTGAACCTTGAAGGTTTTGATGTTTTGATTTTTAACTTCTTCCCAACTTCTTACCTTTGGTTTTTTGTGAATAAAAGGGCGGTTTATTTCGTTCAGGATGTTGAGTATAGGTTTTACGATAACCCAATTCTCAAAGCTTTAGCCTTTTTAACCTACACTTTTCCGATAAACAAGATCACATACAACCCAGCAATATGCGAGGCTTTAAACTGCGAAATGCTAATAAGCCCAGGCGTTGATAAAGAAGTTTTTCGCCCCTTGAACCTCAAGAGGGAAAGGTTCAAAATAATGTATATACCAAGAAAAGAGAAAAGAAAGGGTTTTGATTTGTTCCTTAAAGCTATAAGGATATTAAAGGAAAGGGGGGTCAATTTTTCTGTTTTGTTTGTCGGTGGAACTTCCTCATACGATCTTGAGATCCAAAATCTTGGCATTCCTTTTGAGCACATATATCCCAAGGATGATTTTGAGCTTGCAAAAGCTTATAACTCCGTTGGGGTTTTTGTTTTAACATCTAAGGTTGAGGGTTTAGGTTTTCCAGTTTTGGAAGCTTTGGCTTGTGGTACGCCGGTTGTTGCTACCGTGTCCGATGGGGCGAGGGTCTGGGGTAGATGGGTATCCTTAGCAAAAGACGAGAGTGAATTGGCGGACAAGATAGAGGAAGTTTTTGAGAAATTTGATGAGCATTTGGAAAGGGTTATTAGATTTAGAGATGAAATCCCAAGCACCTTTGATATGGCAAAAACATTTGAAGATTGTCTTTCGGATATAAAATAACCGCTTATGTTGGATATCTTAACCTATATTTTTGCCTTTACCGCCATCCTCGGGGCATTAACCGTAGTCATACATCCCAATCCCCTTTACAGCGCCTTGGGTTTGCTTTTAAACTTCTTCTCCTTAGCGGTTATTTACATGCTCCTTCAATCCCCTCTTTTGTCCTTAGTTCAGGTCATAGTTTATGCGGGAGGTATAGTGGTTTTCTTCCTTTTTGTTATAATGCTTTTGAATTTGAGGGAGCCTCAGAACGACAGGGATTTCCGCATAAAAGGTATATTCTCTTTGGTTTTCTTTGTTCTTCTGGCGATTTTTATAATTTTTGGGCTTTTAACCTTCAACCTCCCACCCCTTCAACCATCATATATGTCCCCAAAGGTGATAGGTAAGTATCTTTTGACGGATGGTCTTTTAGCCTTTGAGCTTTCCTCCTTTGTCCTCCTCGTTGCAATAATAGTTGCCATAGCCTTAGTTAAAAGGGAGGAGGAGAAATGAACACAATTTTCCTCTTGTCCTTAGCTGTTGTCCTGTTTGCGATAGGGGGTTTCGGTGCCCTTTTTAGGAGGAACTTTTTGATAATCCTTATGAGCCTTGAGCTTATGCTTAACGCCACGAATTTGGCAATAATTACCGCATCCCAGACTTTTGGGGAGATGGGGGTTGAGGGGCAATTTTGGGCGCTCTTGGTGCTGATAATAGCCGCCTCCGAGGTTTCCATAGGCCTCGCCCTTGCGGTGAATATGGCGAAGCTCAAAGATAGCCTTGATGTGGAGGAGTTTAAGGAACTGAAAGGGTGAGAAAACCTTCCCCAGCCCTGGTAATATTCTTGGGTTATATTATCATCTCATTCGTCGGGGGTTTAATACTATACCTCCCCATATCCCACAAAGGCGCTCTCTCCTTCCTTGATGCCCTCTTTACATCCACCTCCGCCCTTTGCGTGACGGGTCTGATAGTGGTTGATACCCCAACAAAATACACCCTTTTCGGTAAAACCGTTATTTCCCTACTCATTTTAGTGGGGGGTTTGGGATATATGACCCTTACCGCCTTCATACTATACGCTATGAAAACAAAGGGATCCCTTTACGCCCGCAAGCTCGTGGTTGAAACTTTGGGAACGGGAAAACTCGGTGGGATCTTATCTTTTGCTTCAAACATCGTACTTTATTCCCTGATCATCCAAGCTTTGGCTATTTTACCCCTTTTTCTCTCCTTTATCCGAGAAAGTAATACTTTTGATGCCCTTTTCAACTCCATTTTCCACAGTATAAGCGCCTTCAACAACGCGGGTTTTTCTAATTTCTCAAATAGCCTTATGGACTACTCTGAGGATCCATTGGTAAATTTAACCATAATGGCTTTAATAGTAGTGGGGGGAATTGGTTTTAAAGTTTGGACGGATGTTAAGGAGAGGAAATTAACCCTACATTCCAAAATCGCTATATTAACAACGCTCATCCTTATAGCCCTTCCCTTTCTCTTCTTTTACACCTTTGAGGAGCAAACGAAGGGAAGCATCCTAAAATCCCTGTTCGCCTCTATAACACCAAGGACCGCGGGTTTTACCACCGTTGATTATTCAAAGTTTTCCGACCTTTCCCTCTTTCTAACTATGACCCTTATGTTCGTTGGGGGTTCCCCCGGGAGTACCGCGGGTGGAATAAAAACGGTGACCTTGGCCCTTGTATTTCTCTGGGTTATAAACACCTTAAGGGGAAACAGAAATGTTGTGGCGTTCAGGAGGGAAATACCTCAGGAGGTTATAGTTAGGGCTTTCCAAACTTTGGTTTTGGCGGTTTTCTTAATATGGCTATGGATCTTTACCCTTTCCATCTCGGAAAGGGAAATTTTGGAAGAGGTTGGGATCCTGAGACTTTCCTTTGAAGTGATCTCCGCCCTTTGCACCGTTGGACTATCTACAGGTAGCATCACGACTCCCAACGTGAGCCTTTCCGCAGATTTCTCACTTTTTGGTAAGATTATGATAATGTCAGCTATGATAATAGGAAGGGTTGGATATCTCATTTTTGCAACTTCCCTGATAACGCCAAGGAAGGTAAATTACAGGTTCGCAAAGGGGGAGGTTGTACTCTAATGCAGGTAGCGGTAATAGGCCTGGGGAGGTTTGGATCCTCTTTGGCGAGGATTCTAATAGACTTGGGGCACGAGGTTATAGTTGTTGATAAAAATGAGGCTTTAGTTCAATCCTTTGAAAACTTGGCGGAGCAAGCGATAATAGGGGATGCTACGGACGAGACCCTTTTGAGATCCCTGGGGGTTCAGGACCTTGACGCGGTGGTGGTCGCAATAGGGGACGATGTTGAGGCTAGCGTTTTGGCTTGCATATCCCTTATTGAACTGGGAGCAAAATACGTTATAGCCAAGGCGGAAAACGACAAGCACGCGAAAATATTGAAAAGGATAGGCGTTCACAAGGTAATTCAACCGGAAAGGGATTCCGCTAAGGTAATAGCGGAACACCTTATACATCCAAAGATAGAAGAGAGGATAGATATTGGGGAAAACCATTCAATATTGGAGATTAAGGCACCTCGCAGCTTTTGGGGAAAAACCCTAAAGGAGCTTGAACTAACTTCAAGGTACGGGGTTTTGGTAATAGCAATAAGGAGGAGGGAGGCAATCCTTGATAAGAAAGGGGAAATAAGTGGGTATAAGGATACTATAATAGCCCCACCTTCCGCAAACACCACAATTTTGGAACACGACACCCTCATCATCCTCTCGCCAAAGGATAGAATAAGGGAGATAGAGAGATGGAAATGAGTTTGGAGCATATAGTTGAGGAGGTGAAGTTTTACATAATAAACCACAATTATGAGGAGGCAAAGAGGCTCTTGGAGTCGGCCCTAAAAAAGTTTCCCGAAAACGAGGAGCTCCTTTATCACCTCGGGATCCTTTATGAGCTGATGTTTAAAGAGGATGAAGCGGTTCGGATATACAGGAGGATTTTGGAACTTTACCCATCGGGAAAGAGGGCAAGAGATGTTGTGGAAAAGCTCAAAAAGCTTGGAGAAATTTAAATTAAAGAACGGCGTTGAGGTTATACACCTTAAATATCCGGAAATGGTCTCCGCCTTGGCGGTGGTTTATAACGTGGGCTCCGCAAACGAGGAAATCGGGAAAACGGGGAGCGCCCATTTATTGGAGCACCTTATGTTCAACGGCACAAAAAACTTTGCACCTTTCAGCTTATACATAGATTCCTTTGGTGGTTCAGATAACGCATTCACGGATAAGGATATAACGGTATATCACTCCGTCTTTCCGGCGGAGAAACTTGGGGATGTGTTGAGACTTGAGGCGGACAGGATGGAAAACCTTGATTTTTCGGGCTTTGATGTGGAAAAGGAGGTTATCCTAAACGAATACTTTATGAGCGAGGATGAGGATGATGAGCTTTGGACGGAAACCTTCGCCCACCTTATGCCCGAAAGTTCATATTCCCACCCGGTGATAGGTTGGGAATGGGATATAAGGAACTTAGAGCTTGAGGATGTAAGGGAATTTTACGAGAGGTTTTACTCAATTGAAAACGTATTTTTAGTGATCTTATCTCCATTTGAGACTCGTGAAATTTACAAGATTTTAGATGAAACATTTGGTAGGGTTGAAAAAAGGGGTGAGAAGGCGAATTTTAGAATAACGGAGCTTAACCAAAGCCATAATGTTGAGGTATTTTTGAAGGGTAGAAATCTACCCAAAAGGTTCATAATATCTTGGAGACTCCCAAGGAAAGATCTGAGGTTCAACGTTTCTTTAAACATATTCTCAAGGATCCTAGACCTTGACAGGACTTCCCCCCTTTGGAGCCTAGTTGAGGATGGGGAGATTGAGGAGTATGCGGTTAGGCTTTACGAATATAAAGTTGGAAATGTGCTTTGTGTTATAGGAGAATACGACACCGAAAGATCCCCGAATTTTGAGAGGATATACAAGATAGTTGAAAATTTTGAGGCAAAAGAAGAGGTTTTCCTTAGGGTGAAGAAGATGCTGAAGTCGGAGATATTGAACTCTTTTGATGAGGCGGAAAATTTGGCGATAAATTACGCCTTGAATTATTCCCTGTTTAACTTTTTTGGGGGGTTGGAGGATCTTGTGAGAATAGTGGACGAGGTTGAGATAGATGATATTTTGGAAATTCCGAAAATTTTGAGAAATTCCCTGAGGGTTTTGGTATCAAGGTAAGTGTATCAACCTTAAAATTTATTCTTATGGAAAGGTTTTCTTTCAGGGAACCCTTGAAGGGATACGAAATAGAACTTGAAATTGTAAATGTTGAAAAGGTAAGAATTCCCGAAATACAGAGGGAGCTCTCTGATAGGTTAATTAAACAACTTGCGGAATCCATAAACAGGATAGGCTTTGTTGAGCCGATAATAACCGTTGAAGGTCCCGACGGGTACCTTGAGGTGATAAACGGACAGCACAGGTTGGAAGCAGCAAAACTCGTAGGCCTGAGGCAAATCCCCACCCTAATTCTACCGAGGGAAATAATGAAGCACATAATTAGCCTCAACATAGAGAAGGCTCCAACCCTAAGGGATAAGGCTCATCAGGCTTATACCATATTTATGATGAGCTTAGAGGAAAACCCAAACATGATGGAGAGTGAACTCATGAGTCTCGTAGATTTCGCGCACTATATTACCGTTGGGTTCATAGTGGATAGGTTTAACATGGGAAGGTTTCCAGGCTATGCTTTTGAAAAGGTTTTAATGAAGGTGGATGATTTCACCTCGTACACCCTTAAGGATGCGGAGAAGGAAAGGGAGAGGAGGGCAAGGCTCCTTATGGAGGTCAGGGATGTTTTGGAGGAGAGGTATAAGGAGTTGGGGCTTAAGAACGCGCTTACAAAGGAGAGTTTGGTTTTGAAGGCGTTCCAGGAGAATTACGGTAAGTGGGTGAGGAACATCACGGACGATTTCTATACGGTTTTTGAAAAGATAAAGATGACACTACCAAAAATATTTGTAGAGGAGAGGGAAGAGGATTTTCAGGGATTTTAGGATGAAATTGGGACCGCTTGAGGAGAGGGTGATGGAAAAAATATGGGAGGCGGATGGGGAAATAACCGTCAGGGAGGTTTGGGAAAGGATGGACGAGTACGCATATACCACCATATTGACCATCTTCCAGAAGTTGGAAAGGAAAGGGCTTATAGAGGGTTGGCAGGAGGGAAAAGTTAAAGTATTTAAGCCGAAAATCTCAAAGGAGGAATATTACAGGTTAAAGCTTGAAAGGGCCATATCCGAGATCTTTAAGAAGAACCCCGACGCGGTTTATTCCTTCTTCCTTGAGAATATAAACCTTAAGGGGGAGGATGTTGAGAGGTTTTTGAGAATGTTGAGGGAAAAGCTATGAGCATCGGATTTGTGGCTATCCTCACCCTTCTCATCCTTCGCCTCATCCTTTACTTTAGACCCATTAAGGATTTCAAATCCCATTTCCTTTTTGGTATCGCTCTACCATATTTGGGGATCTTATCCTTCTGGTTCGTACATATCATCCATGCGGGGGCGGATATAAACCGCCTCTTACATATGCTAAAATATTGGGATTTCCCGATTTCAAGTCTCCTAATTTTTGTATTTCTCGCTTATGTTTTTTATAGGTCTTTCAAGATCTTGGGGGGAATTTGTGAGGTTGAAAGAGGTCTCCTTTCTTTACCGCACAGGAGATTTGGGAGGGTTAGGGTTTTAAAAACGGAAAAGCCGATAGCCTTTACCTTAGGAATCCTTAGACCCAGATTATTTTTGTCCGAGGGCGTCCTCAAGCTTGAAAGGGATCTAAAAAATCTCATAATATCCCACGAGATAAACCACATAAAGTCTTTTGATAACCTTAAGGTCTTCCTATTTTCCCTCCTATTCCCATCAAGGAAAGAGCTCTCCCTTTTAAAGGCGCATCTTGAGATCCTGAACGATAGGAAGGTTTTAAGGAAATACCCTAAATCTACCCTTATTAATGCCCTTATCCTATCCATATACCCCCCAAGGCTCGGTTTGGGTATTGCGGATGAGATATATTTAAGGCTTGAAAACTTGGAAAAGAACGGTAAGGAAAACCCCTTAGTTTTAGTTCTCTTCGCTCTATTCTTACTTGCGCTCCTTTACCTTTCAAACCTTAACTGTAAAGGTTGAAGGTAGCTTACGTCCACGACTGGTTAATAACGAGGGCGGGGGCGGAGAAGGTTCTTGAGGAAATGGTAAAAACCGTAAAGGCGGATGAAATATTTACCCTGTTTTATAAAAGGGAAAACTTCAAAAATTCGCCCATCTCCCAATTGAGGGTAACCCCATCCCCCCTCAACGGCTTACCCTTTGTCCATAAGTACTACCGATCCCTTTTACCCTTTATGCCCTTAGCAATAGAATGGTTTGACCTTAGTGGGTACGACCTTGTTATATCCTCAAGCCACTCCGTTGCAAAGAACGTAATAACCTTACCCCACCAAACCCATATATGCTACTGCTATACACCCATGCGGTACGCTTGGGACCTCACCCACGAATACTTAAAAACGTTGCCCACAATCTCTAAGATTTTTGCACACAAGATTTTGCACGACATAAGGATTTGGGACTATGTATCTTCAAGCAGGGTTGATGTATTCATCGCCGATTCCAAAATCGTTGCCAAGAGGATAAAAAGATATTACAACAGGGATGCGGTGGTAATTTACCCCCCAGTTGACGTGGAAAAATTCAAGGTTGGTAAAGGGGGAGATTATTTTATTACCGTTTCAAGGCTTGTACCTTACAAAAAAGTGGATGTTATAGTTTCCGCCTTTAACGAGTTGGGTTTAAAGCTATTAGCTGTCGGTGATGGTCCGGAAATGGGTAGGATAAAGAAAATTGCGGGTAAGAACGTTGAGATTTTGGGTTGGGTGGAGGATAAAACTTTGGTTGAACTCCTTTCAAACGCAAGGGCTTTCATTTATTGCGCTTACGAAGATTTTGGAATTTCTCCGGTTGAGGCTATGGCATCAGGTTTGCCGGTGATAGCTTATGGGTACGGTGGGGTTTCGGAAACCGTTGTGGATGGCGAGACTGGTATTTTCTTTTACGAGCAAAGTCCAAAAGCGCTAAAAGAGGCAGTTTTAAAGTTTTTGAAGGTAGAGAATAAGTTTGACAGGGAGAGAATAAGGATGCATTCCCTGAATTTTGGTGCGGATGTTTTCAGGGAAAAGTTCTTAAATGTTGTAAAATCATCCGTAAAATTCCCGCTATGATCGTTGGTGTCCCAAAGGAGATAAAGACCGAAGAATACAGGGTTTCTATGACACCCGCGGGGGTAAAGGAGTTGATAAAGAGGGGACATAAGGTTATAGTTCAGGAGGGGGCGGGATTGGGTGCCGGTTTTAAGGATGAGGATTACAAAGGGGTAGGCGCCGAAATAGTTAAAACCCTTGAGGAAGTTTATGATAAGGCGGAGCTTATAGTTAAGGTTAAGGAACCCCAACCCGAAGAATATAAATTGTTGCACGAGGGCCATATTCTTTTTACTTACCTACATCTTGCCGCGGATGAAAATTTGACGAGGGCTTTAATGGAAAGGAAAATTGTTGGGATAGCTTACGAAACCGTGGAAACCGACGACGGGTATTTGCCCCTTCTTGCTCCAATGAGCGAGATAGCGGGTAAGATGGCACCCCAAGAGGGGGCAAAGTACCTTGAGAAACCCCAAGGGGGACTCGGCGTACTTTTGGGTGGGGTTCCGGGTGTTCCACCTGCGAAGGTGGTGGTAATAGGGGCGGGGACTGTAGGTATGAACGCTACTATGGTGGCGGCGGGTATGGGGGCGGATGTCACCCTCATGGATATAAACGTTGAGAGGTTAAGGAGGGCGGAGGAGATCATCCCTGCCAACGTAAAAACGTTATTTTCAACGGATTATACCATAAGGGAAGCTGTAAAGAACGCGGACCTGGTAATAGGGGCGGTTTTGATAACTGGCGCAAAGGCGCCAAAGATCCTAACTAGGGATATATTAAGGGAGATGAAGGAAGGGGCGGTTTTGGTTGATGTTTCAATAGATCAGGGTGGGATCTCGGAATTTTCAAGACCAACAACCCATAAGGATCCCGTATTTGTAGCGGAAGGTGTCGTTCATTATTGCGTGGCGAATATGCCAGGGGCGGTTCCAAGAACCTCAACCTTCGCCTTAACCAATTCCACATTGAAGTACATAATAAAGCTCGCGGATATGGGTTGGAAGGATGCGGTTAGATCTGACAGGAGCCTTGCCCGCGGTGTAAATTTGGTTAAGGGTTTTATAACCCATAAGGCGGTAGCGGAGGCTTTTGGCCTTGACTACCATCCGGTTGAGGAGTTCATTTGATCTGGGTTTGACCCTAACAAGCGGTCAAACCTTTTATTGGGGCAATTTTGAGAACGGAAGTTTTAATTTCGGAAAACCGGACGGTAGGGGTTTCTGGTGGGGGGTTTCCCGAGGTTCCGTTTGGGCAATAAAGCAGGATGGAAACAAGATCATTTTACAAAAGGGGGATTATAACCTTTTCTTTGAACTCTTTGGAATCTTTGATAAACTTGAGGAACTTTACGAGCTTGCGAGAAAATACTCGGATACACACCTGATAAGGGCACTTGAAAGCTTTAAGGGTTTGAGGTTGATGAGGCAGGACCCTTGGGAGACATTAGTATCTTTTATTCTATCCGCCCAAAATAGGGTAGAGAATATAGCAAAGGCGGTTTGGATGATAAGCAAGGAGTATGGGGAGGTTGAGGATGGGATCCCAAAGATCCCAAAGCCTGAGGTTCTAAAGGATGCGGATGAGAAATTCTTGGAAACTCTCCCTATGAAGTATAAGGCTCAGGCTTTTAGATTGAAAGAAACCGCAAGGATAATATCAGAAGATCCGGAATTTTGGAAGAAATTACCCGAAGATTATTACGGTAGGAGGAAATATTTAACCAAACTTCCGGGTGTTGGGAACAAAATAGCGGATTGCGTTTTGGCTTACGGTCTTGGGGATGGTAGGGCTGTTCCCGTTGATACCCATATATTGAGGATCTCAAGGGAACTTTACAACCTTGAGGGATCTTACGATGAAATAGGGGATTTCTTTAGGAGGAGATATGGGGAGTACGCGGCCCTTGCCCAACTCTACCTATACGCCCTTTCCCGCACCCCAAACGTTTTGAGGGACAAATCCGCCTTATAATTTTAAAGTGTTAAAGGTAAAGGGGATATTATTCAAGGCTTTGAACATTTTGGTTAAGGAAAACTTCGGAAATAGGGGTGAGCATGAAGTAACAAAGAGATTAAAAAAAGCTTCAAGGGATGCCTTTGAAAAGCCAGTATTAACCCACCTTTACTTGATAAGCTTTTACGAGGAGGCTTTAAATGTAATAAGCAGTACTTTTGGTATGGATTACGAAGAGATAGGCAGGAGGATGTTTAGATACATTAAGGATATGCTCTTTGAAACCCTTGAGGGGGAGATAGGCTCCTACACGGATCTGGTGCTGAATGCCAATAAAATTTCCTCTTATATGGTGGATGGGCTAAAATGGAATATTGAAACAGTTGAAAAAGGGAAATCTTATCTTATAACCATCAAGAGTCCCTATGCCCTCGCCCCATACCGCGCTTTCTGGAAGAGCGCAAAGGGTTTTTCGGAGGAGCTCCTTAAGTTTTATAAGGTTGAAAATCCGAAGATCTTCTTTGAGAGTATGGATTTTAACGAGGTAAAGGTAAAACTGGAGGTTTGAATGTGGTACTTTCCCGCCCTCTTGGATCTAAAGGTAAAGGAGTTCGTTTTTGAAAAAAGAAATCCTTATATGAATGCTTACTTCAAGACCGTAAATTATGGGGGTGATGGTTGGATAGTGGGCACAGCGTGGGCTTTGTTTTGGGGTTATGGGAAAATTTCAAATGATAGCGGGATTGTAGGATGGGGGAGGGATGGGTTTTTGGGCTTTTTGATGGCCGGCTCATCCACATATATTTTGAAAGTCCTAATAGGTAGGGAGAGGCCTTACGTTAGCGGAAATCCAACAATCTTTAAACCCTTAAACTTGGATGATAAATACCAATCCTTGCCCTCCGGTCATACCGCGGTAGCATTTTCGGTTGTTGGGGTAGTGTGGAGAAAAAGTAAAAGTCCATATTTGAGAATATCTTCCCTTATTTACGGCTTATCCGTTGCGGGAGCGAGGGTATATCTTGATAAACATTGGCTTTCTGATGTTATATTTGGGGCGGGGATTGGGTTTTTGGCGGGTTATTTATCATCTGGGATATGAACTTTAAAGAAAAATTAAAACTTTCCTTGGGAGAGGACGTGGTGAAGGATGACGAGGAAACCCTTTTAAGGTATTCAAAGGATTCATCCGATCATCCCCCAATTTTACCTTCCGTTGTTATACTCCCGAGGAATTTAAATGATGTGATAAGGGCGGTTGAGATCCTTTATTCGGAAAGGATCCCAATAACTCCAAGGGGTTCCGGTACATCCTTAACTGGAGGTTCTATCCCATCGGAAGGTGGGGCGGTTATCTCCCTTGAGAGGATGAATAAAATAAAGGAAATTGACGAGGAAAATTTAACCGCTACGGTTGAACCCGGCGTAATAACCGGCGATCTCATAAATGAGGTTGAAAAATTTAACCTTTTTTATCCTCCCGATCCCGCAAGCTTGCAAAGTTGCACCATTGGGGGAAACGTCGCGGAGAACGCAGGAGGTCCTAGAGCCTTTAAGTATGGGACAACAAAGAATTATGTTTTGGAAATTGAGGCTGTAATAAAGAACGGGGAAAGGATCAGAATAGGGAAGAAGACGAAAAAGTGGGTGGTGGGATATGATCTTCCATCCCTCTTTGTTGGAAGTGAGGGTACCTTTGGGATAATAACGGAGATAACCTTAAGGCTCATACCAAAACCCCCAAGGTTCTACACCCTGCTTGTTGCTTTTGGGGATGGGGTAAAAGCTGGAAAAGCGGTATCCGAAATGATAAAAAGTTCCCTTTTCCCTACCGCAATAGAGTTTGTTGATGGTAAATGTATCTCCGCGGTTGGAGAAAAGATAGCCCCGTTTTTACCCAAAGATACCGAAGCTTTTCTTTTGGTTGAGTTTGATGGGTTTGGACCGGAGTTTGAAAGACAAGTTGAGATCGCTTACGAAATCTTCCACAAAAACTCCGCATTGGAAGTGTTCGTTGCGGAGGATGAAGGGACAAGAGCGAGGCTTTGGTCCGCAAGGAGGGGGGTTTTACCCTCCCTTGAGTCCTTGAGAAATCTCATAAGGCACGAGGATGTAGTAGTTCCAAGATCAAAAATCCCGGATCTTATCGCTTATACTGAAGAAATTGAAAGGAAGACTGGATTAAAAGTGGCAAGCTTTGGGCATGCGGCGGACGGAAACATACACGTAAATATCCTTTACGAGGAGGATCAAAAGGAGATTATGGAAAGGGCGGTGGATATGGTTATAGAGAAGGTGTGGGAGCTTGGGGGCACCGCCTCTGGCGAGCATGGAATAGGATTAATAAAGAAGAAACACTTACTTTTGGAGCAAGGGGAAGCTTTGGTAAGGTTACAAAGGGAAATAAAAAGAGTATTTGATCCAAAAAACCTATTTAATCCCGACAAGGTTTTCCCTTAAGGTTTTATTACTTTAATACCACCTTTTCCCTTATTACCTTACCACCCGAGATAACCTCCACGAAATAAACGCCCCTTGAAAGCTCAAGCTTAACTTCGTTTTTACCCTTTACGGACTTAACTACGCCCCCGCTTACATTATAAACCTTAACTTCAAATTCTCCATACCCTCTAACCTTTATACCGCCTTTGTATGGTGTTATAAGACCACTTGTAATTTGGCAGAATTCAGAGATGGATAAGGGACAGGGTTCGGAAACGGTGGGTGTTGGAGTTGTAACGGTTGGAGATACGGAATTAACGGTTGGACTTACGGAGGAGACGGAAGGAGAAGGTGTAGTTACCGTTGGTGAGAACGTATTTACCGTTGGGTTTGCATTTTGAACTATTGAACACGAACCTATGTTCCCGTTTGCATCTGTCTTGATGAGGAAAATATCACTCTCGCCCGCACCGAAGGAAGCTGTATAACCCGCCACGATATATCCACCGTCGGATGTTTGTTGAACGGAATAAGCCCAATCATAATCTGTTCCCCCGTAAGTTTTAGCCCAGATTATGTTCCCGTTCGCATCCGTCTTGATGAGGAAAATATCATAATAGCCCGCACCGAAGGAAGCTGTATAACCCGCCACGATATATCCACCGTCTGATGTCTGTCGAACGGAATAAGCCCAATCATAATCTGTTCCCCCGTAAGTTTTAGCCCAGATTATGTTCCCGTTCGCATCCGTCTTGATGAGGAAAATATCATAATAGCCCGCACCGAAGGAAGTTGTATGACCAGCTACAATATATCCACCGTCGGATGTTTGTTGAACGGAATAAGCCCAATCATAATCTGTTCCCCCGTAAGTTTTAGCCCATTGTATGTTCCCGTTCGCATCCGTCTTGATGAGGAGAATATCACCGCCCGCACCGAAGGAAGCTGTTCCACCCGCCACTATGTATCCACCGTCTGATGTCTGTCGAACGGAATAAACATAATCCCAATATATTCCTCCGTAAGTTTTAGCCCATTGTACGTTTCCCTTCGCATCCGTCTTGATGAGGAAAATATCATTGTAGCTTGCACCGAAGGAATATAAGGAATATGTCTCACCCGCCACTACGTATCCGCCGTCGGATGTTTGTTGAACGGAATAAGCCCTATCAAAATCTGTTCCCCCATAACTCTTAGCGAAAGATGTAGCTGACATCGGATTATGTGAAGAGTACGGCTTGGGACATCCAAAATTTTCCGCAAAAGCCTCCGACCAAAAGCCCAAAGTAAAAGCGCTTGAAATAACCAAAATTACCCTTTTCATACGAATAGTATTTTAAGCGTGTTTAATTCCCATTTACCCCCTAATTTGACACCCTTTGCTTACCTAATTACCACCTTTTCCCTTATTACCTTTCCACCCGAGATAACCTCCACGAAATAAACACCCCTTGAAAGATCAAGTTTAACTTCGTTTTTACCCTTTACGGACTTAACTACGCCTCCGCTCACATTATAAACTTTCACCTCAAACTCTCCAGAACCTACAACCTTTATACCACCTTTGTATGGTGTTATAATGCCACTTGCAATTTGGCAGAATTCAGAGATGGATAAGGGACAGGGTTCGTGAACGGTGGGTGTTGGAGTTGTAAAGGTTGGAGATACGGTATTAACGGTGAAACTTGGAGAAGAAACGGAAGGAGAAGGTGTAGTTACATTTGGTGAAGGTGTTGTTACCGTTGGACTTACATTTTGAACTATTGAACACGAACCTATGTTTCCGTTTGCATCAGTCTTGATGAGGAAAATATCACCCCAGCCCTCACCGAAGGAATCTGTTCCACCCGCCACTATGTATCCATCGTCGGATGTTTGTTGAACAGAATAAGCCAAATCATCACCTGTTCTCCCGTAAGTTTTAGCCCAGATTATGTTTCCATTCGCATCAGTCTTGATAAGGAAAATATCAACAGCGCCCGCACCAAAGGAACCTGTCTCACCCGCCACTATGTATCCACCGTCGGATGTCTGTTGAACGGAATAAGCTTTGTCCCAATCTATTCCCCCGTAAGTTTTAGCCCATTGTACGTTTCCGTTCGCATCCGTCTTGATGAGGAAAATATCATAATCGCCCGCACCGAAGGAAAGTGTCCAACCCGTTAGGATATATCCGCCGTCGGATGTCTGTTGAACGGAATAAGCACGATCACCGCTTGTTCCCCCGTAAGTTTTAGCCCAGATAACGTTTCCGAATGCGTCAGTCTTGATGAGGAAAATATCACTCAAGCCCACACTGAAGGAGTATGTACTACCCGCCACTATGTATCCGCCGTCGTATGTCTGTTGAACAGAATAAGCATAATCACCACTTGTTCCCCCGTAAGTTTTAGCCCAGATTATGTTCCCGTTCGCATCCGTCTTGATGAGGAAAATATCCCTACCGCCCGCACCGAAGGAACGTGTCCAACCCGCCACGATGTATCCGCCGTCAGATGTCTGTTGAACGGAATAAGCAGTATCATCATCTATTCCCCCGTAAGTTTTAGCCCATTGTACGTTTCCGCTCGCATCCGTCTTGATGAGGAAAATATCAATACCGCCCGCACCGAAGGACTCTGTATAACCCGCCACGATGTATCCACCGTCTGATATTTGTTGAACGTGACGAGCTCTATCCCAACTTGTTCCCCTGTAAGTTTTAGCCCAGATTATGTTCCCGTTCGCATCAGTCTTCACAAGGAAAGCATCACCATAATAGCTCGCACTGAAGGAATTTGTCTCACCCGCCACTATGTATCCACCGTCGGATGTCTGTTGAACGGAATAAGCTAAATCAAAATACGCTCCTCCATAAGTCTTAGCGAACGATACAGCCGACATAGGATTAGGTGAATAGTACGGCCTCGGACATCCAAAACTTTCCGCAAAGACCTCCGACCAAAAACCCAAAGCAAGAGCGCTTGAAATAACCAAAATTACCCTTTTCATACGGATAGTATTTTAAGCGTGCTTAATTCCCATTTACCCCCTAATTTTATATCCCACGTCCAAAGCTTCCCCTACGCCCGATCCACCGTAAGTAGAGTTGCGCGCATAGAATTTACCAATATGAGGAAGTTAAAGGGTGAAATTATCTTTGAGGGTTTGGGTTTGCATACCGGTGAATTCTGTAAAATAAAGTTAAAACCCAGGGAAAGGGGATATGTTTTCGTAAAAAATGGTAAAGAGATACCTGCAAGGTACGATTTCGTGTCGGATACGAACAGGAATGTAACCCTAGAAAGGGATGGGGAGAGGGTTATGACGGTTGAACATCTCCTTTCAGCCCTTTACGGTTTGAGGGTTTTGGGTGCGGAGATAGAAGTTGAAGGTCCTGAGGTTCCCGCCTTAGATGGATCAAGTAAGATCTTTGTGGAGAGGATCCTTGAAAACTCCGAAGAGGCGGAAGGGAGGGTTTATAACCTAAAATATCCCCTTGAGTATGAAGGGGAAAGGGCAAAGATCCTTGCTTTACCCTCAAGTACATTTAAGGTCTCATATGCGATCAGGTTTGAAGATAAGGGTTTCTCCCAGTTCTTTGAATCTTCAATAGGGGATTATATTGATAAGATTGCACCCGCAAGGACGTTCGTCTTTAAGGAAGATATCGAATGGATCCTTAAAGGAGGTTTGGGGAAGGGGGGAAACCTTGAGAATGTATTGGCTATTGGGGAAAGTCAAGATTGGAGATTTCCCGACGAACCTGTAAGGCATAAGGTCTTGGATTTTATTGGGGATTTATCCCTTAGCGGGATCTTTATAAATGCGCATTTTATTGTGCTTATGGGTTCTCACGCTGATCATGTGAATTTTGCGAAACTTTTGGCGGAAAGGGGGATTTGGGGTGATGAAATGGAAATAGGAGAAATTTTCTCCTCCCTTCCGCATAGGTTCCCTTTCCTCCTTGTTGATAAGATCGTTCATATCAGTGAGGATAGGGCGGTTGGAATAAAAAACGTTACCATAAACGAGTGGTTCTTTGAGGGACATTTTCCCGAAAACCCCGTTATGCCCGGGGTACTTCAAATAGAGAGTATGGCTCAGGTTGCTGGGGCGGTTCTGATAAAACGTTTGGGGGGGAAAAGGCTTGTACCCCTATTCGTTGGAATAGAGGACGTAAAGTTCAAAAGGATAATAAAACCGGGGGACACTATGTTTATATACGTAAAGCTCCTTAGGTTCGGTGGAAGATTCGCCAAAGCCTTAGGTGAGATCTTTGTGGATAAAGAGCTGGTTGCTTCGGCGGTTATGACCGCTACATTCGTTGAAAAGTAACATACCCATTTTTGTAGGTCAATTTTAATTTTCCAACCTCTATACTATCTCCATCTTTAGCGGGCCTTGATAAAATATGCTGGAAAAGATCCGCAAGATCCCAGTCCATAGGTCCTATTTCTTCACCCGTTAATAGGAAGACTTCCATAAGGGAAACGTTTAGTGGTAATATATTCCCACCGTGTAATATCCATTTTTCCACGCTTTTTTTACATGCAAAACCCCTTATGGTCCCAAACTCATCCACCAAACCCACAACCTCGTTTTCCTCTATTTTATGCAAAATATATTGAAGTCTCGCCATTATCGGAACGAACACCACCCTTTTCATCGGAAGATCCATAACGGGTATATCCCCTTCCCCCCTCCTTATATCCTCCACCTTTACAAATCCTATGATCTCATCCACCTTGAAGAAATAAACGGGAACGTAATCGTAATCATAATCCTCAACCGCTTCCCTTGCCTCCGCAACCGGTGTTTCCGCCCTTAAGACCACCGCCGAGCTTAAAGGAACCATCACGGAATAACCTCTCGCATTCAAACCGTGTATCAGCTTCGCCAAAATGAGCTTCTCTTCTTTCGGGATCCTTGAGTAATAAAGGATTTCGGACAGTGCGTCTATGAACTTAACTTTTGTGGTTTTCAGCCTTTCACCGAACCCCTTTATACGAAAGATGGAAAAGGGAACCGTTATGATCCCGTAAAACCAAGATGTTAGAATAATAAAGGGTTCGGGATATGAGAGGGCGAACCTCTTGGGTAAAAGCTCCCCAAATAAGGATATGATAGCGGTCAAGATCAAAGAAAGTATGATCCCGGATATGGAAAAGGCCTTTGAGGAAAATGCGGAAAATAGTGAATTTACGAGGTTGTTTAAAATAAGGATGGTTAAAAGTAGGGCAAATGTTCTCTTGTATGCCAGGTTTGAAGGGGTATATCTTGAGAAATAAGCGATTTCACTTCCTGATACCAAACCCGAAAGTGCCAAAAGAACAATGAAAGTTAATATTTTAGCCCAAACCCATAACCCTTCGGGCATTTTCCTCCGTTATTTCCCTACACTCCTCAAATTCCAAACCCCAAATTTTTGACAACCTCTCCACTACAAACCTTACAAAAGCGGGTTCGTTCCTTTTTCCCCTCATGGGAATAGGTGCAAGATACGGGCTATCCGTTTCCGTTAAAGTCCTATCCCTTGGCGATATCTTCGCCGATTCCTCTACTTCCTTAACAAACGTTATCATACCAGAAAAGGAGATAAAAAAGTTTTCAAAGGGCAAGAGTTTCTCCATCTCCCTTTTCGTAAATGAGAAGGAATGGAAAATAAATTTCAGATCGTTAAATTCTTGAACTATGCTGAAAACATCATCAAAAGCCTCCCTTATATGAAGGACAACGGGTTTTTTGTATCTCCTTGCAATTTCTAATTGAGATACAAAGAGTTCTTTTTGTCGATTTTTTTCCGAGGGTCCCCTGTAATAGTCCAACCCCACCTCCCCCAAGGCTTTAACCTTTTCGTATTTAAGGAGTTCTTCAATTTCCCTCAAATCATCATCTTTATACCTTTCAGCCTCATAAGGGTGAAGGCCAACTGCGGCATATACCCCATCATACCTTTGCGAGATCTCCACTGCTCTTATTGATGATCTTACATCATACCCAACAACCACCATAGCCCTAACCCCCGCATCAAAAGCCCTACTTATCACCTCATCTAAATCGTTTTCAAATTTTGGGTCGTTGAGGTGGCAATGGGTGTCTATCATGCCATCCTTAAGCCGTTTATATAAAGGTGAAGTTCGCTATTCAAAACTGCCGCCGCTTTCCTAGCTATCAACAACCTATTTAGGAAAATCTCAAAATACTCAAAAACCGGCGATATGTTTATGTCTATCTCTATGTTATACGTAATTATCCTGCTGTTTGGGTCTATCTCTATCCTTGATAATGTGGCGGCATAATTAACCCTATCGTGAATATCCGTACTTATCGCATACTGCGTTCTATTTTGGGGCCTAACCCTTGTTCTGTGCACATCCGCTTTATCCGCCAAAATCAAAGCAGCCGCTATATCGGAGACGGGATAACCGCTTTCCTCGTGATGGTTCCCTATGGCCGCCATCACCTCCAGAACTTCTTCAAAGGGCATCCCCATCTCAAGCAGGATATCCTTCGCAAGGAGGGCGCCTATACTCTCGTGGCCTATCCTATTAACCGCATTTCCTATGTCGTGCAGATATCCCGCGATTTCCGCAAGCTGGGCCCTCCTCTCCGGATAACCAAGCTTCCTCATAATCCTTCCCGCGTTCTTTGATACCCAAGATACATGCCTTTCTCCATGTTCCGTATACCCTAGCTTTTCCAGATTCTTGTCCGCTTTGAGGATGAGAGCTTTCACCTTCGGATTCTTCTTTAGATCCTCCACCGTTATAACATGCTCCTTCTCTACCATTGAATGAAAATTTTAAGGCGGTTTTAATTTTATCATCTACGTTAAAATTCCAAGTTATGAGGCATCCAGTGGAACCCTTTAGGATAAAAACCGTTGAGAGGATAAACTTGCCGGACAGGGAGGAAAGGGAGAAAATCTTAAGGGAGGCGAAATACAACCTTTTTAAGATCCCTTCGGAAAAGGTTTTTATAGACCTTTTAACGGATTCGGGAACGGGCGCACTATCTCAAGAACAGTGGAGTGCAATTATGGTGGCGGATGAAGCGTACGCGGGTCCCAGAAGCTGGTTTAAGCTAAAAGATGCAATATACGAGTTCTCTGGGTTTGACGATCCTATACCCGTACATCAGGGAAGGGCTGCGGAAAAAATAATAGCATCAATATATTTATACGAGGGGGCAAAGGTTTTGTCAAATACCCTTTTTGACACTACAAGGGCAAACTTTGAAAAGGTTGGGGCTATAATTTATGATATACCAATAAAAGAAGCTTACACCCTTGAGGAAAACCACCCATTTAAGGGGAACATAGATCTTGAAAAACTGGAGGATATTTTGAGGAGGGAAAATGTAGCACTTGTTGTTATGGTTATGACGAACAACACGGGAGGGGGGCAACCCGTTGATCTTGATAACCTAATATCCGCCTACGAGATATGCAAACGTTACAATGTTCCCCTGATAATAGATGCTTGCAGGATATCTGAGAACTCTTACCTAGTAAAAAAGAGGAATCCTAAATACTCAAATTGGGAGGTTAAGGATATCATTAAGGAATCCTTCAAGTATTGCGATGGTGCATTTATGAGCGCCAAAAAAGATGGGCTTTCAAATATGGGTGGTTTCCTGTTTCTAAAGGATCCCGAGAAAAATCTCAGGGCGAAGGAGCTATTGATCCTATGGGAGGGGTTCATACATTACGGGGGTCTTTCAGGTAGGGATATTGAAAGCTTCGCTGTTGGACTTTTGGAATCGCGGGATGAAAGATATTTGGAGTATAGGACGGGACAGGTGGAATATTTAACGAGTAAGCTTAAAGAAATAGGTTGGGATGTCATGCTTCCACCCGGGGGACATGCCGCATATGTGGAGGTGAGTAGAGCTCTGAAGCATATTCCGAAGGAGAATTTCCCCGCGCACTCTTTGGCGGTGGAAATGTACAGGGAGGGGGCGGTTAGGGTGGTGGAGGTGGGTTCCCTTATGTTTAAGGATAGAGCGAAATTTGAGTTTGTTAGGTTCGCAATACCGAGGAGGACTTACACGCAAAGCCATTTGGATTATGTTATTGATGTTGCCGCAATGATATACGAAAAGAGGGAAAGCCTTAGGGGATACAGGATAATATACGAACCGCCTTATTTGAGGCACTTCCTTGCGGAGCTTGAAGTGGTATGAACATAGTTCATCTTTTAATACCGGACATTAAGGAGCTTATACGGAATAGGGAGTTTGAAGGGATTAAGTTGCTAAGCAAAGAGTTATACCCGGCTGAAATAGCGGATCTAATTGAAAACCTTGAAACGCATGAGGCAATAATAGTTTTAAGGCTTTTGGATACGGAGAGAGTGGCGGAAGTTCTTTCCCGTTTTGAAGGGGAAAATCTTGAAAAAATATTGAAGGGGTTTTCAGATTCCCACCTTGCTGAAATATTTGAGGAGATGGATCCGGACGATAGAACCGCTTTATTTGAAGAACTTCCCCCCCAGATGGTTAGGTCAATAATTTCCCTCCTACCAAAGGAGGATAGGGAAATTGCCTTAAAGATCCTTAACTATCCTGAAAACTCCTGCGGTAGGAGGATGAGCACGGACTTCGCCTACTGCCTTGATACGGATACGGTGGGTGAGGTTCTTGAAAATCTAAAAAAAGCGGATATATCCGACGAGCTAATGTTAAACATCTATGTGTTGGACAAAAACCAAAATTTAAAAGGTTTTGTTCCCCTCACAAAGCTTATAAAGTACGAACCTCAAGAAAAGATCATAAACCTCGTTGAGCCTACACCTACGGTTTCTGTTTACGATAGTGCGGAACTTGCCGCAAAGATAATCTCCGATTATGACCTCTTTGCATTACCGGTGGTGGATAAGGGTGGGCGCTTGGTGGGAATAATAACCGCCGATGATGTGATAGACATAATCCAAGAATCTGCAAGCGAGGATATCTACAGGATTGTAGGTATGATAGACCCCGAGGCGAAATACTTTGTCCAACCCCTTTGGGAAAGGTTCTGGAAGAGGTTTATACCTGTAGTAATAATGATAATTCTTGGAAATATCTCGGGTTGGGTAATACACAGCTTTGAAAGTATAATCGCTCATATTACAATATTGGTCTTCTTCATACCAAACCTTGCGAATACTACTGGAATAATAGGCTCTCAATCCTCCGTATTTACGATAAGGGCTATAGCTACAGGAGAAATTGAGAGGAGCTTTAGGGGGCTTTTTAAGGTTTTCTTTAAGGAGCTTTCAACCGTGATGTTGTTAGCTTTGGCGGTGGGTTTTGGGATGTTCATAATAGCCCTTATAAGGGGGGGTTTTTGGGTTAAATTGGCCCTTGTGGTTTCCCTTTCCGCCATGGTTTCCTGCACAACCGCCGCGGTAGTGGGGATAATTTTGCCTATGATATTGAGAAAGATGAACATAGACCCCGCCGGCGCGGATGTCCCTTTTATAACCACCATAGGGGACGTTATAACCTACGCCACATACTTCTCCTTGGCAAAACTCATCCTCGGATGAGGAAGGAACCCTTCACCATTTCCCTTAACTTATAAACCTTAAGATCCCCAAAATCTTTTATCAAAACGCCGTATTTATTAACCACCTCCAAAACCGCGGGATTTTTCTCATCTTCCCGCAAGAAAATATACCCGAAAAATTCTTCTTTTGCCCTTTCCCTAAACTCATAAAGTTGCGTGATTATGTAATGGGAAAAATATGCTGGAACCCCGAACATAGGTAAAAAAGACTCTTCGCTTCCGTATTTAACAAAAACCCAAGAGCCGTCTCCCTTAAAGGTTTTAACGAATTCCCAAATTTGGGGATCCTTGGAATAATTCTTATGGGCTATATAGATCGTAAAGAACCCTAAGAAAAGTGTGGGGATCGTCAAAATCTTAAAATTCTCCAAAAACCACTTTATGCCCATAAATGCTGGTATTACGAGGGGAACAAGGACCCTTATTAGATAAAATCCTTTTATTTGGTGCGGTGTTAAGTCAAAGAAAGCCCAAAAGAAGGAAAGGAGCCCGAATATAAGGGGAATAAAGGCGGAAATTGGAGGCACCTTTTTTGCTATCTCGGGATATTTCTTATAACCCCAAAAGGCAAAAATAATATAAATTGCGGAAAATAAGGCTCCCTCTTTAAATGTATTCAAAACGAAGCGGTTTAATGTAAAGTTCTCGTAAGATTGCATCTCGGATCCAAAAAATACGATCCGAAAGTACTGCTGAAACAGGATAAGGACTATTATTATCATACCCAAGAGGAATTTTTTGTCAAGATTTTTCCAGTTTGCAACTAAATACGAAAGGAATGCGGTTGATGATGTGATATAGTGGGTGGAAAAGGCACCCAACCAGAAGGGTATGGACAGGTAACCTTTAAAGGAAAAGGCGAATATTGAGAAGGAGTAAGATGCGAGGGTGGGAAATCCCCCCCAAGCCATAGAGGTTGATATACCAACACTCGTGAAGGTTATAACGACGGAAAGTAATGGGGAATTAACGAAAGAGTTAACCGCCAAGAAAAAGGTACCCCAAAATATGTAAGCGGTAAGGATCACGGAGCTTGCAGGATCCAAGCCAGTTATATACGATAAGCTGGCGGATATATAGTGAAAGCCCAAATTGAAGGAACCCATACCATCAACACCGAAGGGTTCAAAAATATGGTAAAACCCGCCATGGTTTATTATGGTTGAGGTGGTATAAACGTGCATTATTGCATCGTTCCCGTATGGAAAAGTTAGTGGAGAAATTAGTAGGAACCTAAGGAATATAACAGTTAAAAACCCGAGTAAGATCTTCCATTCCTTTATTAGGTCCCTAAAACCCCAGAGCATCCCAAAGACACCGAGAAAGGTTAGGAACCAAGATAGAAGTTTTAAATATCCAAAAGAAAACCACCCCAAAACCGACCAAACAGTTAAGGAAAGGAAAACGGAAAAAGCGATATCTCCCCTTCCGAAAATCACCCTACCTAAAACATATCCTAAACCGTAGAGATATGGGAAAATTAAGAAAAGCCTTAAAAACTGAAGTAAAGAAATCCCTTCCACTCCTCAGGTATCTCCCTCCTTGAAAGGATCATAAGCTCCAAGTACGAAGGTTTGCGGGGTTTAGAAAGGAGTCGCATACCCGCCTCCTCAGGTGTCCTTTTACCCTTTTGATTGTTACACTTCTTACATGCGCACACTAAATTTGTCCATGTATCCTTCCCTCCCCTCACCTTTGGGATTATGTGATCCACCGTAAGATCCTTCGTGGAACCGCAGTACTGACACCTAAACCTATCCCTTATAAATATGTTTCTCTTTGTCGGATAAGCCTCCCTGAATATGGGTTTTATATAGTACTTCAACCTTATCACGCTTGGAACAGGGATCCTCAAATTCCCTCCCCTAATTTCCCTATTCTTGTTTATCAGACTTTCCGCCTTTTCCTTCAGGAGCAAATTTATTGCCCTCCTTATTGAAGTTAAACCCACCGCCTCATATGCGGTGTTTAGAACCAGAACCTCAGTCGATGTTCTTCCACTTGCGCCAGGCCTTTTGTCGGAAGGTCTTAACCCTTTCAATTTGCCTGCTTGCATATTCCTTTATGTTTCCTTCGCCCAAAAGTTGGGCCTGCTCATAAGCCGCCAAAGCGCTATCGAAGGTTGAAACTGCATCCTCATACTTCTTGTTCTTGTAAAGCTCCAAACCCCTATTCTGCCTTATATCCCCAATTAAGGACCAGGCGGATGCCCTAATATTACTATCCAATTCCTTACTTCCCGCCACCTCCCTAGCAAGGTTCTCCGCCTCAGCTTTATTCCCCAAATCGTTATATATAAATGCTTGTTTTAAAAGTAGTGCCTTGGCGTCGGGATTTAAGGAGTAAGCCTTCTTATAGTCCGATAAAGCCTCCTTGAGCATCCTAAGGTTCTCGTAAATTGAAGCCCTCTTTAAGTAATATGTGTAATTTGAAGTATCTAAGCTTACAAGCTCGTTCGCGTACCGTAGGGAGTTCCTTAGATTAACCGACTTGTCCTTCTCCCAAGCCTTCCTATAAGCCTCAACAAGGTTTTCCAAAATCTTTTTATCATCCTTCTTTTCCAAGAGCATGTAAGCCCTCTCGAGGTAATAAATTGCACTTTTGTAATCCCCTATATCCACCAAGAAGAGCCCGTAAGACCTGTTGAGGGCTGGGTTCAAACTGTCCCTTTTTATCGCATCTTCGTATATCTTTTTTGCCATATCGTGTTTTCCCATAAGTTCGTAAACCTTCGCAAGTCCAAAAAGTACATCTGGGTTGTCGGGAGAGACTTCCAGGGCCTTTTTATAGAAATTTTCAGCCTTTTCGTAATCCCTCCTAACTATACCGTACAAAAACCCCAAACCCTGCCAACCCCTCGGGTCCTTCGGATCTATCTCCGTAAGCTTGGTGTAATAATACTCGGAGGAATCAAGCTGGTTATTTTTCAAGAAGGCATAAGCGAAATCCACTAGAAGCAAGTTTAAAAGTGTATCCTTCTCATTTCCGAGATATTGGGAATAATATAGCGATTTCCTGAAGTTCCTTAAAGCGTCCTCATAGCTTGCCCTACCATCCTCCGCCTTTATCAAGTAATCTTTCCCTATGGCATACCAAACCTTCATGGAGTCCCTGGCTTCATTAGGTGAAAGAGCGGGCTTCTTTTCACCCGTAGTTGCGCATGAAGAAAGGTAAGCGAGGAGGAAAAATATAAAAACCCTTCCCTTCATATCCGTTTATTATACCGTGGTAAGGCAAACAGGTTTAGAATTCTTTATGCTTAGGAAATTTTTACCTTTATTACTCCTACTTTCCTGCAAGAGGGCGGATACGGATTATCAGTTTTGGCATGCGATGGGGGGACCCTTGGGGGATGCCCTCCGTGTTATAGTTTCCAAGACAAACATAAAAGAAGTAAATTTGGGAAGTTATAGTACCCTATCCCAGAGGCTCGTTTCCTTCGCACTTTCCGGCCATTTCCCCCTCATAGCCCAAACCTTCCCATCCTGGACCGTAGAGTTTTATAAGAAGGACCTTGTTGTCCCAGCGGAGGAAATACTTCCCGAAAATCTCCTAAGTAAGATCCATCCAAAGCTTTTGGAGGAGGTTAAATTGGATGGGAAAATATATTCTATTCCCTTCAATAAGAGTGTGCCGGTGATATTTTATAACGCGGATTTGATGGAGAAGTTAAATTTAAAGGTGCCGAGGACGTGGGACGAGCTCAAGGAGGTTTGTGTTTCCGCCAAGAAGAAGGGGATCTGGGGCTTTGCCTTCACAAAGGACCCCTGGATCTTTTACGCGATCTTTAAGCAGAAGGGGGGAAGGGATATAGATTTTAACTCCAAAGAAGGGATAGAGAGCCTAAAATTCTTGAGGGATCTGGTTTTGAAAGATTCCTGCGCTTACGTCGGTTCCGCTTATTCCCATCAGGACGAATTCGCAAACCAAAAGGTTCTTATGATATGGGCAACTTCGGTATCTTACGTATTTATGAAGCCAAAGGTAAATTTCAGGATGGGTGCATTACCAATACCCGTTGATAGGTACGACTCCGTGGTGATCTCGGGGACAAACATAACGGTATTTAGGGGGCACTCAAAGGAGGAGTATAGGGAGGTGATTAGGCTCTTTGAGGTTTTCCTTGATGATTCGGTTCAGAGGTTTTGGTCCTCAAGTACGGGTTATCTTCCCATAACGGATCCGGAATTGGGTCCGGAGGATCTAAAAGAAGCCTTTAGGCAGGTGAATAGGGCAACTTACGAACCGAGAAGCGAGGTTTGGATGAGGGCGAGGAGGTACTTCTCAACCGAGGTTATGGAGCCGGTTTTGTTTGGAGTTTTGGATGTTGAAACCGCGTTAATTAGGTTTGAAAAACTCTTAAGGACGCTTGAATGAAACCTAATCCCGGAAAGAACTTATTTATAGATGTAGATGGAGAAAAATGGGCGAGGTATCCAATAAAAACCCACGTAATAAAGCCTGGGGAAAATATAGCGGAGGTTGTTGAAAGATATGTAAAGGGACTTTTGAGGGAGGGGGATATCGTTTTTGTGAGCGAGAAGGTGGTTGCGATATCCCAGGGTAGGGCGTTTCCTATAGAAGAAATCAAACCCTCCTTTTGGGCAAAGTTCCTTTCCAAGTTCGTAACCAAGTCTCCTTATGGGATAGGTTTGGGGAGCCCTTGGACCATGGAGCTTGCCATAAGGGAAGCTGGACTTTTTAGGATACTCCTTGGCGCCTTCGTAAGTGCCCTAACGAAACCCTTAGGTATAAGGGGCCTATTTTATAAGGTGGTGGGTAAAAATATAGCATCGATTGATGGACCTACACCATATACCCTCCCTCCCTACAATAGATACGCCAAGCTACCCCCAAAGAATCCCGATAAGGTTGCAAAGGAAATATCAAGTAAGATAAACTGTAGGGTGGTGATAGTGGATGCCAACGATCTCGGGGTATCCGTTTTGGGGAAATCTCACGATGATATAAAGGAAGATTTCGTAAAGAAGGTTTTTAGGGATAATCCCATAGGGCAATCCTTGGAACAAACGCCTATATGTATAGTAAGGAGGGTTGAGGATGGAGGAACTCCTTAGAGGTTTAGGGATAGGGGAGCTTATACTAAAAACCGAGGATAAGAAGAAGGTGTTGGATATATTCGCGGATAGCATAAAGGATTGCAAAAAATGTAGGCTACATTCGGGTAGGAAACAGGTCGTTTTTGGAACAGGAAATCCATACGCCCGGGTGATGTTCGTTGGGGAAGCTCCTGGAATGGAGGAGGATATAAAGGGTTATCCCTTCGTTGGGAAGGCGGGAAGGCTTTTAACGGATATTCTCAAGGAGCTCGGAAAGGATAGGGAAAGGGATGTTTATATAGCGAACGTAATAAAGTGTAGGCCTCCGAACAATAGGGACCCTATGCCCTACGAGATAAAAGCCTGCGTCCCATACCTTGACTTTCAGGTAAAAATAATCTCTCCAAAGGTGATCCTTTGCGTCGGTAGGTTTAGCATGTATTACATCCTTAATAGGTTTGATCAGCCAAAGATAAGCGAGGTGAGGGGAAAGATGCATATATCAAGGTACGGTATTCCCGCCTTTGCTACGTATCACCCCGCCGCGGCTTTAAGGAACCCATCCTTAACCGATCTTATAAGGGAGGATATAAAGAGGGTTTTTGAGTTTGCGGAAGGCTCATAGCACTATATTTACCACCCTACCCCTGACGTATATTACTTTTTTAACCTCGCCCGTTATGTACCTTGAAAGCTTCTCGTCCCTTTTTATAGCCTCCAAAACCTCGCCCTCATCCGCGGATAAAGGAACCATAATTGTTCCCCTAAACTTCCCGTTTATCTGTACCCCTATTTCAACGAGATCCCTTGAGATCCCTTCCAAGGGTTCCGGAAGGGGAGACCTAAAGACGCTTTCAGTTCCGAAAATCTCGTCAAGTTTAAACTGATGGAAAAGCTCCTCCGCCATATGTGGTGCTATGGGTGCTAAAAGGCGGATGAACATGTTTGCAAACCAACCCTTCGTCTTATCCGAGATTTTTGAATCCTCAAACAAATTTAAAGCCTCCATAAGCTTTGCTATGGCGGTGTTGAACTTAAATTTCTCGTAATCTTTCCTAATCCCAGATATTAAATCGTTGAAATTTGCCAAAAACTCCTTATCCGAAAAGTCCGGCTCCACCTCCCCCCTAATCCCCTCCTCATAAAGGGAATAAAACACCCTCCAAATTCTGTTTAAAAACCTTATCGCGGCTGTTACTATGGCATCCGTCCATTCAAAATCCATATCGGGGGGTGCGGCAAAAAGGATCGCCACCCTCGCCGCATCCGCACCGTAATTATCAACAAAAGGTCCTAGGGGAACAACGTTTCCCCTTGATTTTGACATCATTTCAAGCCTTTCCTCAAGGGGAGTCCCATCGGACTTTAAATATGGTTTCCCATCCCTATATTCAACATCCTCGGGGTTGGGAAAGCTTTTTAAATGTACAGGGGACCACCAGAATTTCTTCAAAACCAAACCCTGAGTAAATAGGTTCTTGAAGGGTTCATCCTCCTTTAAAAGCCCTTCATCGTAAAGGACCTTGGTTATAAACCTTGCATATATAAGGTGTTTTGTCGCATGCTCCGCCCCACCTATATACTGATCCACGGGCATCCAAACGTTTGCCTTTTCAACATCAAACATTTCTTTATCGTTCTTCGGATCCGTGAATCTCAAAAAGTACCAAGAGGAATCCACAAACGTATCCATTGTATCCGGATCCCTCTTTGCTGGACCCCCACATTTGGGACAGGTGGTGTTTATAAATTCGGGAACGTCCTCAAGGGGAGACCTTCCCTGAGGTAAAAACTTTTCGGTTTCCGGCAATAGAACAGGTAAGTTTTCATCGGGTACCTCCCCACAATTGGGGCAGTGGATTATGGGAATGGGTGCCCCCCAATACCTCTGCCTTGAAACCAACCAATCCCTTATCCTGTAAGATACCCTATGACCTCCCAAACCCATCTCCGAAAGCCTTTCCTCTATCTTTTTTATAGCTTCATCCGATCTTAGACCCGTAAATTCACCCGAAGCCTTTAAAACCCCCTTGAGCTCATAAGCCCTTTGTGGCTGAAATATATACCTTTTCCCTTTGTACTCAACCGAAAAATTTTCGGACTCCGTCTCAACATACATACACCTCAAAAACTCCTCAAACTCTTCCCCCTCGTTCTTTTCTGGAAATATCACCACCTTTATCGGTAGGTTGTACTCTTTTGCGAATTCAAAGTCCCTCTGATCGTGAGCGGGAACCCCCATAACTGCGCCGGTCCCATACTCACCCAAAACGTAATCCGCCACAAAAATAGGTATTTTCTCCCGCGTAAAGGGATGCTCCGCGTAAAGTCCGGTAAATACCCCCGTCTTCCCTTTTTGCCTCTCGTCCGGAGATTTAATCAAGGATCTGTTAATATATTCAATTACTTTCTTCTTCGCATCTTCCGACATGAAATTTAAAAAATTTAAAATCTCCTCTACTATTTCGCTGTCTGGGGCGACGCTTATGAAGGTTACACCAAAAAGGGTGTCCGCCCTCGTAGTGAAAACCCTAATGGGAAAATCACCCAACTTGAATACAACCTCCGTCCCCTCACTTTTCCCTATCCAGTTTTCCTGTTGCTTTATCACATGCTCCGGCCAATGTCCCCTCAGCTTCTCAAGATCCTTTAACAACCTCTCCGCATAATCCGTGATCTTAAAAAACCATTGTGTTAGCTTTTTCTTTTCAACCGGGGTTTTACACCTCTCGCACTTCCCCTCTACAACCTGTTCGTTCGCTAAAACGGTTTTACAGTTTGGGCACCAATTCACCCATGCCCCTTTCCTATAAGCCAAACCCCTCTTATAAAGTATCAAAAACAGTTTTTGTGTCCATTTGTAGTATTCGGGATCCGATGTCGCAAACTCCCTATCCCAATCATAAGAAAGCCCAAGATTTTTCAGCTGTTCCCTGAAACCCTCAATGTTATTATAAGTCCAAACCTTAGGATGTATCCCGTATTGTATCGCCGCATTCTCGGCGGGGAGCCCAAAGGAATCCCAACCCATAGGGTGCAAAACCTCATATCCCTCCATCATCTTTATCCTCGCCACCGCATCACCTATAGCGTAATTCTTCAAATGTCCCATATGCAGGTCCCTACCGGAAGGGTAGGGGAACATCTCAAGAACATAATACTTGTTTTTCGGTTTATCGGGAGCCTTAAATAGTTTTATCTCCTCCCAAAACCTCTGCCACCTCTCCTCCACCTCACTGGGTTTATACTCTTTATCCATAAGCGGGAATTTTACCGTTGTAGAATATAAGAATGCGGATCCTCTTAAGCATTGGAGATAGAGAGAAGGCGGGGAATTATTTAATGTACCTCAAAGATCTTGGCGATGTAGAGATTATAACTTTTGATTTAAAAATTCCCGATGGGGATTATGACCTTTTGGTTTTGGGAGGGGGAGAGGATATAGACCCTAAGCTTTACGGTGAGGAGGTGAGGTACGAAAACGTAGAAATTGAAAGGTTAAGGGATGATTGTGAGTTTGAGCTTGTGGAAAGGTTCCTTTCAAGGGGAAAGGCTATTTTTGGGATATGTAGGGGTTTTCAGCTTCTAACCGTTTTCTTTGGGGGAACTTTATATCAGGATTTGGAGAAAGAAGGATTTAAGTCGATACATAGGGGAAAAAACGGTGAGGACGTGGAGCATAGGGTAATATTTTCGGGGATCTTTGAAAATTATTTTGGATTAGAGGGTATTGTAAATAGCAATCACCATCAGGGTTTAAAGGGATTTCCGGAAAAGTTAAAGGGTGAGATCCTTGCGGTTTCGGAGGATCACCTCGTTGAAGCATTCTATTCAAAAACTTACAGAGTTTTGGGTGTTCAGTGGCACCCGGAAAGGCACGATAGCCCAATATCTAAAGGTATTTTGAGTTTCCTTAAACTTATTTAATCACCGAGAACCACTTTTCCACCTTTTTGTCGCCAGCTCTAATTCTTAAGAGGTAAAGCCCCGTGGGAAGTTTTGGAAGATCAAATTCGTACGTCTTAAACCCATCAAAGTTCCTCTCCATATGATAAACCCTTTTCGCTTTCAGGTCAAAAATTTCAATCACCGCATTCGTATTCGCCCCAAATATCAACCTCAACTTAGCCTTCCCCTTTGCCGGGTTCGGATAAACTACAACGTTCTCCTTATCCAAAAATCCTATGCTTTTGACCTTGATTATGAAAGGCTCAGAGGACCTCTCAACATAATCGTTCCAAGCTTTAACGGAAACGTTATACTCCCCAACTTCCAATTCCCCAAACCTATAACGCACATAAACCGTTTCAACGGGTTCATCAAAGCTCCCATCCTTCGCAAACATAGGAACCTCAACAGAACCGTTTATTACCATCTTCGCTCCCCTTATGTTATACCTTGAGATAACCTCCGCAAGGATGTATGTGCTGTCTGGCGAGCCCTTATAAACGGTATTCGGATTTACATTAAGGATCCTTATGAAAACTTCCGCATTTGAAATAATGGTGAATCTGAAGGAGAAGGAATCGCCAACCATAGTGTTATCGCTTAAGTCCCTGTAATTCCTTAAAACAACCTTAACCGTTGAGTCGTAGGGTAGAGGTGCTGTGGTCCTTATTTTCAATGTCCTCAAGTCTTCCCAATATTTCGTGTGTGGATATGTTGAGCTTCCAACCCATATATCCAAACTCCCAGATGCCGTATCCATACCCTCGCTGAATACCACCGTTATCAGGGGTGTTGGCGAAATTCCATAAGAGTTATCCCTGGGATCCGTGAATACTACGTATGGTTTTATGGTGTCTTGATACTTTAAATAGGCGCTGTCTCTCCCAACGTTCCCAGAATAATCGTATGCATACGCTATTATTTTGTATGTCCCTGTCGGTATGTCGGGTATGTAAAAACAGGATGTGTCGGGATTTCCGTATATGTTCCCATTGCAGTTGGTGGGTGATATGTAAGTTTGTGAGTTTATCACCCATTCAACTTTTTGGATTCCATGATAGTCCCAAACATAAGCCTTTATGGGTATGCTCCTGTCGTAAAGCCTTACCGTGTCAGTCGAGTCGGATATTATGGTTATGCTTGGGGGTGTGTTGTCAGGTGTTCCTGTCCTGAATGTTATTATTCTTGGTACCAAATTCCTGCCGTTTAATGCCATTATTCCACTTCTAAACTCTACCGTGACGGTCTCACCAACGTTAAAGGTATCAGGGTTTATCTCACAATAACTTAACGTCCTGCAAACTTTGCTGAAAGAACGAGAACCACTGCTTGAACCACTTATTATTACATTCGTAGGGTTTATCGTCGTTGTATCCATATCCCTTGAGAACTGTACCGATATCTTCGTGTTTGAGGGAACATTTACAGCGCCACTGTCTGGTGTTGTGAATACCACAACGGGGTTTAACGTATCCACCCCCTGCGTCCTGAATACTATAACTTTGGGTATTAAAGGATTTCCAGAGTTGTCCCTTATTGTGCTGTCAAATCTTACGGTTATCTCTTCGTTTGGTCTGAAGTTTAAAATTGGGTCAAGTACGCAAAAGTTTGGCATTGGACAGGTCCTGTTGAAGCTATAGGTCCTAAAACTGCTCCCATCCCAACCGGTTATACTTACACTTGAGGCATTTACTGTGGTGTCAATTATGGGCTTCGAAAACCATACCCCAATGTTAGCGGAGAGGGATACATAAATACTTCCACTGTCGGGATGGGTTAGAACTATGCGGGGCCTTGTTGCATCTATCGTATCCCTGATTACGAAGTATATACTATCCGGTATCAAACGATTTCCCGCAAGGTCGGTTATAAGCGTATTGAAATGCACCCATACGGTGTCTCTGTAGTTGAAAGGAGATGTTGGTGTTAAAACACATACGGTGTCATCAGTACAGGATTTTGTGAATGTCCGACGCCCACTTGTTGCAAATATCCTAATACTCGTCGTATCAACCGTGCTCGTATCAATAGGTTCCGAAAACACTACGGTTATGTCCGTGTTCGGAGCTACACCAGTGGCACTATCTGCAGGAACAGTTGAAACTACGCGGGGTCTTGTTGTGTCAATATAAGAACAAATTGTATCATTATTCAAGATTGTTGGGGTACCTAAAGAAATCGTCAAGAGTGGCGAGCTAGGGGAATAGTCGCCGCTTGAATACAACAACGAGCTATCCGTAAAAGGTGCATTTGAAAAGTTCAAATTTACTGTATCAACGTAAGAGCAGGAGCCTATTTCTCCAAAGATGTCAGTTTTTATTGCGAGAAAATCGGATCCACCTGAAGAAGAAGTGCCACCTATGAAAAATCCGTTATTCAAAACTTGAACTGATGTTCCCGCAGTACTTGTGGCAAAGTTCCCATACTTTTTAGCCCAAATTATGTTTCCGGATGAATCGGTTTTAACCAGTAAAACATAATTTCCAATTTTACCCGTTAAAACAAAACCGTTGTCTGATGCGCGCTTAATGGAGAAAAATTTTACACTATCCGTAGGATATGAGTATTCCTTGGACCAAACAATCTCTCCACTTCCATCTACTTTTATTATCAACCCTTTGTTGTTATAGTATCCCGCCATTACAAAACCCCCACTGTCGGTTTCAATGGAATAGACGTATTCTTCCGTCATATATCCCGTATAGTAATAATGCATCTCTCTTACATTCCCACTACTATCCAACTTTATAAAAAACGGATGAGTTCCTCCGACTGAGAACGAAACGTACCCCGCTATTACAAATTTCCCGTCATAAGTTTGAATAATTTGTGAAGGGTGTACGTCATATGATCCGATAGCTCGAATGTATTTTCCCCAGGAAAGATTCCCTGAGTTATCCAGTTTAATGATCACAACTTGGTTATCTTTCTTACACACGATAATATACCCCCCGTCGTTAGTTTGTTGAATGGAAAAGGGATAAAGGGAAATAATATCTTGAAACTCCTTTGTCCAAACCATATTACCTAAGCTGTCTGTTTTAATAACAACAGAAGAAGTCGGGCTCGATAAATTCCTCCCCAAAATTATATATCCCCCATCCGATGTTTGACGAACTTCTACGGCGAATAAGGAGTCTGATAAAAGTTTTCCCCAAAGGATATTCCCTAAGCTATCGAGTTTAACCAAGAGCGTGAGAAAGTCTTGATTCCCTAATAATATAAACCCACCATCGGATGTTGGAACCGCTGAGGTAAGGGTGTCTGATGAAGGCGTACCATAAGTCCTTATCCACACCGCACCCTCTAGGGCGCCTGCTATAAAAAAGAGAACTAACCCCTTACGCATAAGGGGATATTTTAAGGTATTCCCTTATGTATGTCAACCTCAACCTTAGAATAGAGAACTCTTTGTGGAGTATTAAAAGCATGGCTTGTGGTTTTATTTTTGCTTGTACTGAGAAGAGCGAAAAGGAAATGCTAAAAACTTTAACTTTCGCAACAAATCGTATTTATGGACACAAAGTTTTTGCAATAAGAGAAGGGGATCTTGTTTTTCTATATAACCTTGATACAGATGTTCTTTGGGGAACTTTCAAAGCAAAGACTTCTGGTCAATACGATAAAAATTTAAAAATTTTTGAAGGAAAATATCCTTACTATGTTATTGTTGAGCCAATTGGAGAAATTAAAAAGATTGAAAAAGCAAGTAAAATTTTTAAAAAGTTAGGAATTTCTTGGAGAGATATTTTAACAAAAGAAGGAGCAAAACTTATTTCACATATTATTGAAAAAAATACTTACGACATTAACATAAATAGGAGAATTAAAATTGTTGATGAGGACTATCGCCCACCGATTTTTTCTACAACATTATGGGATTATCCCAAACAGAGCTACGGAGATACACCAAAAGGGAATAATAAATATCCAGGAGTGACACCCGCGTTTATAATATATAATCTTATTCATCGTTATACATCCCCTGGCGAAATTGTATGCGACCCTATGGCGGGTTCTGGAACAACTATTGATGTTTGTAAAGAAGAAGGGCGAAGAGTTATAGCATTTGATATTGTTCCTACAAGACCTGATATAATCCAAGCGGATGCACGAGCACTTCCACTTAAGGACAACTCAGTTGATATGATATTCATAGATTCTCCTTATGGAGATAACATAAAATATAACGACCATCCCAAAAATATCGGGAATATTCCCGCAAGTGATGAAAGATTTTACGATGAGCTTGAAAAGGTCATGGTTGAATGTTATAGAGTTTTGAAAAGTGGAAAAGTTCTCGCTTGGCTCATTGGAGACCAATGGGCAAAAGGAGTTTTTATTCCAGTAGGATTCAAGATATATGAAAGATTGACAAAATACTTCGTTCCTGTAGATATAGTTTGCGTTGCAAGAAGAAACCAATCCTCCAACACTCCCTTTTGGCACAGCAAAGCTATCCAACACAACTTTTATCTTAGAGGTTTCAAATATCTTATTATCGTCAAGAAAGATGATAAGGAAAAGCATTGCCGAAAGAGAAAGAAAAAGGATTTAAAAATAAATTGGAGGTATTATGAAAGATAAAAAGCAAGAATTTCTTGAGAAAATCAAGAAAAAGGTAAAGAGGTTAGTAAAGGAAAGAGGACTTGAAAATATTTCTGATGTTTTGGATAAAATAAGGCAAGAATATTTAAAAGGAATAAAGGATTTTGTCTCTGATCCTCAGCAATCTTGGAAGGCTTTTAAAGGAAAATTGCTTGAAGAAATTATAATAGATGAAATATATGAAGAAGTTGAAAGGAATGGATTAAGAGTAATAAAAGGAAGTGATCTTGAAAAAGAAGAGAAAAATTTAGATAAATGTCTTGCTCTTGTTAAAAGGAGTTTGATGGTTGATTTTGGCGAATATGGGATGCATTTACCAGATGCTGACCTTGTCATATATGATCCCAAAAGTTGTAAAGCGGTAGCTATAATCTCATCAAAGGCGACCTTGAGAGAAAGAGTTGCACAAGTAGGATATTGGTATTTGAAAATTAAAGGAAGTCCCGTTACGAAAAACATAAAAGTATTTTTTATAACACTTGACGAGGATGGTGATCTTGTTATAAAAAAGCCAACAAAAAAGAGCAGAGCAATAACTGAGGTAGATACTGATGGAACTTTTGTCATAACCAATAGAAAAATAGAAGAAAGCAATAAAGTCAAAATAATAAGAAAATTTTTTGATATCTTAAAAAGGCTGGAAATCTCTTAATAATTTTGGCGGGGATACAGGGGTTGTGAGTATAAGGATTACTCTCCTTGCCTACCTTTATGAGTTATTCCCTTATGTATGTCAATCTCAACCTTAGAATAGAGAACTTGGGGCGGTAGCTCAGCGGGAGAGCACCTGGTTTGCAACCAGGGGGTCGGGGGTTCAAGTCCCCTCCGCTCCACTTCATGCTTTACCCATTCTTTGAACTTTCTTCCATTGCGTTAGCTTATAAGGGGAATTTCCTTCAAAACCCTGCATCCTTGGGGCAGGGGGGAAGAGAACTCGGCTTAATTTATTCGGAGAACATATACGGAACCTACCTATCCCTTTATAACCTCGGTGGATATTTCTTTAGAAGTGGGAGGGAAAATTTTTACGGCTTGGCTTCGGGCGTAAACCTTGGAGGAGCATATTTGGGGGCGGGGTACGATATTACCTCAAGGAACTACTTCCTCGGTTTCCTTCTTAGGAATTACCGATTCCTCTCCTTAGGTGGAAGGGTAGATTTGGGCGGAAGACCAAAGTTTTCTGCGGGCTTGGGCATAAGACCATATAAGGAATACATAACCCTATACGCGGACATTTACAACCTTGAGAAGGCTTCTTACGATTCCCTATCTTGGAAAATTGGGGCGCATTTGCAGGTTTTTCCATATCTTGGGATAAGGGGGGAGATAAACGAAAAGGGGGAGATTTTCGGGGGCTTTGAACTTTCATATTCCGTACTACGCTTTGGTGCCTTCTCACCTTTGAAGAACCCAAGGGCTTCCCTCGGACTTTTAATTTCCGATAAACAATTCACGAAAAGGGTTTTGGGAAAGAATCTAAAGTATGAGGTTGAGGTTTCCTCTTACTCTGAAGATGGTAGGGTGGGATTTCTCGGAGCTGGGAAGAAATTTTACGATTTTATAAGCTCAATAAAGAATGCGGTGGAAGATCCGAGGGTAAAGGTGATATTTTTGGATCTTACGAACTTCGGTTTATCCTCCGCACAGGCGGATGAACTTAGGAAGGTTTTGGAATACGCGAAGGAGAAAGGAAAAGAGGTAATATCCTTTGCGGAAGGTTATTCTTTAAGGGCTTATTACGTCGCATCCGTTGGGAAAGTTTATATTCCTCCGGAGGGGGAAATAGAGCTTTTGGGTCCCTATGCTGAAGTTGGGTTTTTGAAGGGGACATTGGATAAACTCGGTATAAAGGTTCAGGTCTTTAGGGCGGGGAAGTACAAGTCCGCGGTCGAACCTTTAATACAGGATACCCTATCCTCTGCCAACAGGGAACAGATACAGAGGCTTTTGGAAAGCAGTTGGGAGGTTTGGCTTGAGAAGGTTTCAAAGGGGAGAAATATAAGCAGGGATTCCCTTGAAAATATAGTAAAGAACTTCGGATATCTTTCGGCGGAGGAGGCTTTAAGGTTTGGGCTTGTTGATAGCATAGTTTATTACGACGAAGTTAAGAAGATAGTTAAGGGTAGAAATTACAAGAAGGATGAGGTAGATGGAAGGGCGTGGAGGGAAGGGAAGGCGAAAATTGCCTTGGTTCTCCTTGAGGGTAGCATAGTGGATGGGGAAAGTTCTTATAACCCTCTGCCGATAATAGGCGGGAAAACCATAGGGAGCAAAACCGTAAGGGAGATTTTTGAGGAGATAAGGAAGGATGAGGATATTAAGGGGGTTGTAATAAGGGTGAATTCGCCGGGTGGAAGTGGCCTCGCATCAGACATAATGGCTAGGGAAATAGCATTAACGGATAAGGAGAAACCCGTTGTTGTATCAATGGGAGGGGTTGCGGCGTCTGGAGGTTATTATATCTCCGCCCCCGCAAGGAAGATATTCGTTGATGAGAGAACAATAACCGGTTCCATAGGGGTATTTGGTTTAAAGTTCGTCCTGGGTGGTTTCTATTCAAAACTGGGTATGAGGAGGGATGTGGTGAAGCTTTATCCACATTCCGACGCTTTTTCAGTTTGGAGGGAGATGGATTCCTTGGAGCTTAAAAGGGCTCAAGAAATGGTGGATTACTTCTATTGGAGGTTCGTAAGGCACGTGGCAAAGGGTAGGAAAATGTCGGAAGATTCCGTACATTCTTTGGCTCAGGGTAGGGTTTGGAGTGGTGTTGATGCGGTTAAAATTGGGCTCGCGGATGAATTCGGCGGTCTCCTTGATGCCATAGATTTCGTTAAGAATATTGCAAAACTTGGGGATTATGAGATCGTGGTATATCCGAAGGAGAAAGGGGTTTTGGAATCCCTGAAGGATGTGTTTGGATCTACTCAGGTTGATTTTGAAGGAGTTAAGGTTCTTTACAGGTTAGAATATGACATAGATTTGAACTTCTGAAATGAGGGACTTGGATTTTTCGGAAAGGGAGCTTGAGGGGATATTTATCATTGGGGGTCCCTACGCCTTCGTTTATCTCGTTGAGGATGTTCTTATAGACACCGGGACGGGATTTTGGGGAAAGAAGATAAGCGAATATTTAGAGGAGAAGGGGATAAGGTTGAGGATGCTTCTATTAACGCATTCGCATTACGACCACCTTGGTGGGCTTCCCTACATTTTAAAGTCCCAAAGCTTACAGATCTTCGCCCATCCATACCTTGAAAAGGTACTTTCAAGCGAAAAGGCTCTAACTTTGATAAATGAGCTGAATAAGAAGGAGATGGAACTTTTAAATTTTTCCGATGAAAGCTACAAATTTGAACCCTTTGAATTTTTACCCCTTGAAGATGGTCAGATGATAGATCTAAAACATCACACAATAACGGTTTATTACACCCCTGGGCACACAAGGGATTCCGTCACTTTCTTAATAGAACCCGAAAGGATAGCAATAGTAGGAGAATCCGCGGGGGTTCCGAATTACAAAAACACCTTCATACTTCCCCAATTCCTATCAAGCTATTCCGATTACATTAAAAGCCTCACATTCATCTCAGGTTTAGAGATAGATGCCCTTGGCCTTCCCCATGAAATGTTGATATTCGGAAGGGAAAATGTGAAGGAGTATTTGAAAAATTCTTACGAAACTACCCTTTGGTATGCGGAATTCCTGAGGGGACTTATCTCAAAATTTGGGGATGATTGGGAGAGGATAAAGGAGGTTGTTCTTGAAGAAATTTATAAAAAACACGAGCTCAGGCAACCCTTACATGCCTTCCTTACAAATTTACAGGCACAAATATCCGCCCTTAAAAGGGAATGAAGAAGGTTTTGATAACCGGTGCGAGCGGTTTCATAGGTTCCCATACCGTAGAATCTGCCCTTGAAAGGGGATATTCCGTTAGGGTGTTCCTGAGGTATAACTCTACGGGTTATGTTGGGAATTTAAGGTTTTTGGGTAAAAAACTGAAGGAGATTGAGATATTTTGGGGAGATATTAGGGACTATACATCGGTTTTGAGGGCGGTTAAAGGGGTGGATTATGTAATACACCTTGCTGCTCAGATCTCCGTCCCATATTCCTTCCAAAACCCCATAGATTTTGCCATGAACAACGTGGTTGGAACTACGAACATATTGAAGGCGAGCGTTGAATGCGGAATATCAAAGTTCGTTTATACTTCAACGAGCGAAGTCTTTGGGGGAAGCGATGAACCACTAAATGAGGATTCCTTAAGGATCCCTAAATCCCCGTACTCCGCATCAAAAGTCGGCGCGGATGCCATGGTCAAAAGCTTCTTTTACACATACAACCTAAACACCTTAATATTAAGACCCTTTAACACTTTCGGACCTAGGCAATCCATCAGGGCGCTAATACCTTGGATAATATATCAAGGACTAAGGTCGGAAAAGGTTAATCTTGGAAATTTGGAGCCTAAAAGGGACTTCACCTACGTTAAGGATACGGTGGAGGGGATCCTTTTAGCGCTTGAAAAGGAGACGGAGGGGGGGGATGAGATAAACCTTGGAACTGGGAGAAGTTTTTCCGTGATGGAGGTGGTGGAGGTGGTATCAAAGGTTTTGGGGAAGAATTTGAAGGTTGAGGTGGAAGAAAAATTCAAACGTCCAAAAAAGGCGGAGGTTTTTAACCTAATAGCGGATAATTCAAATGCTAAAAGGGTTTTGGGTTGGGAACCCAAGTGGTCCTTTGAGGAGGGCGTGAGGGAAACCGTGGAATACGTAAGGTCTTTGGGGGACATAAGCTTGGAGGGGTGGGTATAACTGAGGCTGTTCTAGAAAATCCCTCATCGGGACGCCCCTCCAGCCTCTAAAGGAGCTAACCGCTTCCTCACCCTATCTTCTTCAGAGGAGAAAGGTCTCTTGGCAAGACCTTTCCAAGGATAGGGAAGAGGAGGGCTACCCTCAGAACTTGCCAAGCTACTTGAGAGACCTTTTTAGTCTCTCCCTGCTTGGGATTCCTTCCCTCGGCTCCCTTGCAGGAGCTTGGCTCACCCTGAAGGCTTTGTAGAAAATTGATTAATAAATTCTTTGCATTCTCTACATTCTTTAGCTCGCTTTTTAATGCATTCCTCTTGTATTCGTTGCTTTCCTTTTCTATAAGCTCCATAAGTTCCTTTTCCCTCTCTTCATATCTCTTTAGGGCAAACTCCAAATATGCTTTGTCCTTTAGTAATTTTTCGTAATTCTCGGGTGTATCCTCCTTAAATCCCAATGCCCTTCTTCCTATCACATAAGCACCAGCAATATCCTTGTCTATGTTTAACTGTGGTGCATACTTTAGAATGCCTATGATTGATGTGTAGGCAGGATTAACTTCTATTACCTCCACCCCCTTTAACATTGCTACTCTTTTAATCTTCTGTAAAAACTTTTTGGCATTCCAGTGATGAAGTCTTTTTCTTAACTCAGCTTTCCCATCTCCACGCGTTCCTCTTTTGAGTTTCTTTAGGTTCTCTATGGCTATAGCTTTACCTTTCTGAATAGCTAAATCCACTATCTGATGTGCCAATATCCACTCTTGATGGTCCTTGCTGTTTTGGTAAAGCCCTAAAAGATTATGAAGGCTAATAGTCTGATAGCTTACTAATTCTCCAGTTTTTGATACCTCTGCTATGGCTAAGTGTATGGGCGATGCATTAGTGTCTATGGCTATTACTCCGTTCTCTCTTTTATATCTAACTTCAGGTGTTGGAATTTCAAAGGATACACTCCCATAAACTTCTCCATCTCTTAGTTTTAACTCCACCGTGTAGGAAAAGTAGTTTTTTGTTTGCCAGCTTTCCAAAAGCATAGTTATAAAAGTGAGCCACTTGTCTTTGCTGTTGCTTGGTTCTCTTAACACTTTGGCGTAAATAAACTCTCTGTTTCCTGTGGTAATCCTAATGTGTAGCTGTCCGTTTATGTTTTCAAATCTTGTCAATCTGTTTCCTTTGTCTGCCTTTGACCCAACGCTTACAAGTGTTACCTGTCTT